>ENA-OZHP01000108-OZHP01000108.1-human-gut-metagenome-genome-assembly--contig:-NODE-108-length-35787-cov-5.922255_pt1 | contig 35787 bp, 30 predicted proteins | sample MGYA00244046_ERZ653686 | MGnify/ENA primary metagenome ERZ653686 (study PRJEB26926, sample SAMN06165313) | human gut metagenome | biome: ENVO:00009003; feature: ENVO:2100002; material: ENVO:00002003... | reverse complement strand
TTAAACATAAGGGGCTGCGGCCCCTTATCAACCCTGGGGTTTTTTGACAGACTGAGGCGCGTGCCATACGGTACGCGCCTTTGTTGTGCTCTTATATCTTACTTACTTATTAAATAGCCCGGCGAAGAACTTGCTGACGCTTCCAAGGAACCCCGTTACCTTTTCAGTAATTGTCGTGACGGTCTTTGCCACCTTATCCTTGGCAGTCATGGCTTTTTCAACGGTATTAGTGATTGATACCAGCTTTTCCTTGAGCTGGTTGATATCAAGCTTTTCAAGCTGACGGCACAGCTTCAGCAGCTGCTCTATCTGCTCATCTGTCACCTGCACGTTGTACTGGTCCGCAAGTTTCTTTATCTCCTTCTTCACGTCCGCATCGGACATGGTCTCGGTGATATCCAGTATGCCCTTGAGCTCGTTTATGAGGGCGGTAGCTTCGTCGCTACCTATGTACTCGGCAAGCTGGCCGGTAACGATAAGCTCCTCGGCACCTACCATCTTTGCAAGGCTGGAAAGCGAATTACCGGTTATATCCTCATACGCCTTATAAATACCGGTAAGAGCCGCTGTGCCGGACACCTCAAAGGGCGCTGTGACCTTCACATCTGCATCTGTTATGCCGGCGGTAGTCAGGGCGTTCTTATACATCTGCTCGGTACACCAGTTAATGTTCTTGGTGGATACATTCAGTCCGGAGCCGTCGTCCAGTATTGTGATATACACGCAGGAGATGGCCTTATGGCCTATCTTTTTGTCGTCTACCAGGCCTTCGAGGTACTGCCTCTCGTTTTCGTTGGTGACGGTTATCTCGGGTATTACGCCGCGCTCAATGCCGAAATCACTGTATACCGCCGCTATCTGCTCGGAATCAAGGTTAGCGCCTATAGCCACCCTCGCCTCGCCTACCTTATAAGCGAACGCGCCCGACATAGTGAGCAGGCAAAGCGCCGCCATAATTATAGAAATTATTCTTTTGCATTTCATTGTGAAGAAACCTCCGCTTGTATCGTTCCACGTTTGCAATTATATCACGATGATTTGCAAATAACATTAACATAATGTAAACAAAACCTTGAAAATTCAGTGGAAAATGACGGAATAACCTCGTTTATCCCCCACTGTGCCATTTTACATGGGTTTTACATAACCTTTCTTTTTCATTTTACACGGTAGATTTAACATAATAACCGTAAACGATACCATAAGTTGACAAGGACATAAAAAAGAAAGGAATCAAAGAAAAATGAAGAAGATCATAAGCATCGTAATCGCAGCGGCCTGTGTACTGGCACTTTTCGCCGGCTGCTCCGCCAAGGCGCCTGAGGCTGCCGCAGAAGACGGCAACGTATCATTGGACGGCTCCACCTCCATGGAAAAAGTCATAGGCTCCCTGGGTGAATACTTCACCAACAGCAACCCCGGCACCTCATATACATACAATCCTACCGGCTCCGGCTCCGGCATCAAGGCTGTATCTGAAGGCACCTGTGATATCGGCCTCTCCAGCCGCAACCTGAAGGATGACGAGAAGGCCTCCGGCCTTACCGGAACAGTACTCGCACTTGATGGCATCGCCGTAATCGTAAATCCCAACAACCCCGTATCCGACCTCTCCGTAGAGCAGATCGCATCTATCTACAAGGGAGAGATCACCAATTGGAAGGACGTTGGCGGCAGCGATGCTGAGATCGTGCTCATAGGCCGCGAGGCCGGGAGCGGCACCCGCGACGGCTTCGAGTCCATAACCGGCACAAATGACGCCTGCAAGTACCGTCAGGAGCTGACCTCTACCGGTGACGTCATCACCACCGTTTCCCAGAACCCCGACGCTATCGGCTACGCCTCCCTCGCCTCCCTTAAGGACAACGTAAAGGCGCTGACCGTAGGCGGCATCGCTCTTACTGAGGAGACTGTAAAGGATGGCAGCTATGTTATCCAGCGTCCCTTCATACTGGTGACCAAGGACGGCGTTGAGCTCTCCGAAACGGCAAAGAAGTTCTTCGACTATGCTACCTCCAGCCAAGCCGCGGAAGTGATCACCGCAGCAGGTGCGGTTCCGGTAAACTGATAGATAAACGGACGGATAAAGGGCAGCCGGCAGCGGCTGTCTATAAGCCTTGAGAGAGGATACGCAATATGAAGAAAAACAAAAGGATCGGGAAAATGCTTGAATTGGTGATGCACGGCATATTCCTTGTGCTCGGCCTTATAACAGTGGGCTGCGTTCTGCTCATCACGGTATACCTGGTCATATCGGGTATACCGGCAATACGCAGGATAGGTCTTTTTCCATTCCTCTTCAACAAGACTTGGGCTTCTACAGCCGCTACCCCCTCCTTTGGCCTACTGCCCTTCATACTCACCAGCATCTACGGTACTGCCGGCGCCATATCGCTGGGAGTGCCTGTGGGGTTCTTTACGGCGGTGTACCTTGCAAAAATGGCAAAGCCTTCGGTCAGGGCCATTATGCAGTCAGCGGTGAGCATGCTATCAGGCATTCCTTCGGTAGTTTACGGCCTTGTAGGTATGCTGATACTCGTACCCGGCATACGCAGGCTTTTCAACGTGCCTGATGGCTCAAGCCTGCTGGCCGCCATCATAGTGCTTTCCATTATGATATTGCCATCTATAATAAAGGTTTCGGTAACCGCGCTTGAGGCTGTGCCCAAGGAATACGAGGACGCCTCCCTCGCCCTCGGCGCAACACCTGTGGAAACGTATTTCCGGGTATCCGTACCGGCCGCGAAAAGCGGCATAGCAGCCGCAGTAGTGCTGGGCGTCGGCAGGGCCATAGGCGAAGCGATGGCTGTAATGATGGTTTCGGGCAACGTGCCCAACATGCCTTCCCTCTTTCAGAGCGTAAGGTTTCTGACCACAGCCGTTGCAAGCGAAATGTCCTACTCAAGCGGCTTGCAGCAACAAGCCCTGTTCTCCATAGCGCTGGTGCTTTTCCTGTTCATTATGCTGATAAACGCCGCGCTCAATTTCTTTCTCAAAAGGGAAAAGGAAGGTTAGACCATGGAAGAAAAAAACGTATCGGTCAAACGCCGCGCATATGTGGGCCTGATGAAGTGCCTCATGTGGTTCTCCGCCGGGCTCACCTGCCTGCTTGTGCTGTTTCTGATAGGCTACGTGCTGTATAAGGGGCTGCCCAATATAACTTGGGAACTGCTCTCCACATCCCCCAGCTATCTTGCAGACAGCATAGGCATACTGCCTGATCTGATGAACACACTATACATCGTGATAGCTACAATACTTATCGTGGTGCCGCTGGGGGTGGGCGCAGCGATATACCTCACCGAGTATGCCTCAAACAAACGGGTGGTAAACGCCATAGAGTATGCCGCAGAGACGCTCTCCGGAATACCTTCGATAATATACGGTCTGGTAGGAATGCTGTTCTTCTGCCGGTTCTGCAAGATGGGTACCTCCCTTATGGCAGGCGCTCTTACCTTGGTGATAATGAACCTGCCCACCGTGATGCGCACCACTCAGGAGAGCCTTAAGACGGTTCCCCAGAGCTACCGCGAGGGCGCATTCGGGCTGGGCGCCGGCAAATGGCGCGTGATACGCACAGTAGTGCTTCCCGGTTGTACGGACGGCGTTATTACCGGCTGCATACTGGCCGTAGGACGCATACTTGGCGAATCGGCGGCGTTGCTGTTTACGGCAGGTCTTGCCCATACGCTCCACGGCTTCTTCTCAGGCCTTGGCGGCTCCGGTGCTACGCTTACTGTCGCCCTTTACGTATACGCAAAGGAGCGCGGTGAATTCGAGGTGGCCTTTGCCATAGCTGCCATACTCATGCTGTTGACTCTTATAATAAACCTCTCTGCCGACCTTGTGGCAAGATACTTCAGGAGGAAAAAGGAACTATGATGAATATAATCACCGTACAGGATCTCTGCCTCTGGTACGGCAGCCATCAGGCGCTTAAAGACATAAATATAGATATACCCGAAAAGAGCATAACCGCCCTCATAGGGCCCTCCGGATGTGGAAAATCAACTTTTCTCAAGACGCTGAACCGTATGAACGACCTCATACCCGACGTTAAGATAACAGGCAGCGTGAAATACAGGGACGCCGACATATTCGACCCGACAACAGACGTGAATGAGCTGCGCCGCCAGATAGGCATGGTGTTCCAGAAGCCCAACCCCTTTCCCATGAGCATATACGACAATATCGCCTACGGCCCGCGCACCCATGGCATCAAGAACAAGGCCAGGCTGGACGATATCGTAGAGCGCTCCCTGCGGGGCGCGGCAATTTGGGACGAGGTAAAGGACAGGCTAAAAAAGAACGCCCTTGGCCTTTCGGGAGGCCAGCAGCAAAGGCTGTGCATAGCCCGCGCTCTCGCCGTGGAGCCGGAAGTGCTGCTTATGGACGAGCCCACCAGCGCCCTCGACCCCATTTCCACCTCCAAGATAGAGGAGCTTGCCATGCAGCTCAGGGAGAAATACACCATAGTCATAGTCACCCACAACATGCAGCAGGCAGTAAGGATTTCCGACAACACCGCCTTCTTCCTTCTGGGTGAGCTTATAGAATACGGCAACACTGAGCAGATATTCTCACAGCCCGGGAACAAAAAGACAGAAGATTATATTACGGGGAGGTTCGGTTAGAGATGAGAAGCCGTTTTGACGAGCAGCTTGCGCTGCTTAACAAAGAACTTATAGAGATGGGCGCACTGTGTGAGGAGGTTATAAAGCTGGCATCGGAAGCGCTTACCGAGCGCAGCGCAGCTCTGGCCGCCAAGGTAGCTCCGCTGGATTCCGAGATAGACCAGAAGGAGCGCACAATAGAGTCAATGTGCCTGAAGCTGCTGCTTCAGCAGCAGCCCGTGGCGAAGGATCTGAGACAGATATCCGCAGCGCTGAAAATGATAACCGATATGGAGCGCATAGGCGATCAGGCTGAGGACATCGCGGAGATAATCTCTTTCCTTGACGGCCGCCCCGCAGAAAATGACGACCTTATGAGGGAAATGGCCAAGGCGACTATTAAAATGGTGACAGAGAGCGTTGATGCATACGTAAAGCATGATATAATGTTGGCAGAAAAGGTCGTGGCATATGACGATACAGTTGACGATTACTTCGATCAGGTAAAGCGGCGGCTCATAACCAAGATAGCCGAAGAGCCTGCCGACGGCGAGTACGCCCTGGACCTTCTCATGATTTCGAAGTATTTCGAGCGCATAGGCGACCACGCGGTAAATATCGCCGAATGGGTGATATTCTCGGTAACAGGCGTTCACGGAGGTATAGCATGATCTGGTGCGTTGAAGATGACGCGAGCATCAGGGATATAGAGGTCTACGCCCTGCAATCCACAGGCCTGGAGGCCCGGGGCTTTGAGGACGGAACCTCATTTTGGGAAGCGCTGCAAAAGCAACGGCCCGAGCTGGTAGTGTTGGATGTTATGCTGCCCGGCATAGACGGCATAGAGCTTCTTCGCCGTATGAAATCCTCCCCTGAGCTTGACTCCATACCCGTGGTAATGGCTACCGCAAAGGGCACTGAGTACGATAAGATACAGGGGCTCGACCTGGGCGCGGATTACTATATCGCAAAGCCTTTCGGCGTAATGGAGCTGGTCTCCTGCGTAAAGGCCGTACTGCGCCGCTGTACGCCCAAGCAGGTAGAGCATCTCCTCAAGGCCAGCGGCCTCATAGTTAATCTTGACCAGCATACCGTCACCGCAGACGGCGAACGCGTTGCTCTCACCTTCAAGGAATTCGAGCTTTTGCGCCTGTTCCTCTCCCACCCCGGTATCGCCTTCACCCGTGATCAGCTGATGGAGGAAATATGGGGCACCGACTATCTTGGCGAAAGCAGGACGGTGGATATGCACATACGCACTCTGCGGCAGAAACTCGGCAAATACGGCGATATGATAGAAACGGTACGCAACGTAGGCTATCGGCTGGAGGTATCACAATGACAAAAAAGATATTCCACTCCATACTCCTCGTAGCAGGAGCGGTGTTGCTTGCCAGCCTGTTTGTAATAACCGGCGCGCTGTATGAGTATTTCGGCATAATACAGAAAAAGCAGCTAAAAGACGAACTCGGCCTTGCGGCAGTATCAGTGGAACAGCAGGGCGATGACTTTTTAAAGCGGGTCTCCCCCGACCGATACCGCATTACGTGGATAAACACCCAAGGCAATGTTATATACGACACCCGTACGGACGCTGAAAGCCTTGAAAACCACGCCGACCGCACTGAGATAAAGCAGGCGCTTAAGGATGGCTACGGCGAAAGCATCCGCTACTCCTCTACCCTTCTTGAAAAGACCATATACTGCGCCCAAAGACTCACAGACGGCAGCGTGCTGCGCATATCCGTGAGCCGGGCCACCATAGGCGTGCTGATGCTGGGAATCCTCCAGCCCATTCTGATAGTGCTCATAGCAGCGCTGGTGCTGTCCGGCATGCTCGCAAAGCGCCTGTCAAAGCGCATAGTCGAGCCGCTGAACAGCCTGGATCTTGAGCATCCGTTGGATAACGATTCATATGAAGAACTGTCTCCTCTGCTCAACCGCATAAACAGGCAGCACAACCAGATAACCGCGCAAATGCAGGAGCTTAAAAAGCGCACCGACCAGTTCACCCAGATAACAGCCAGTATGAACGAGGGTCTTGTACTTCTGGATAACTGCGGCTGCATACTCAGCATAAATCCCGCCGCCATTGAGATTTTCGGTGCGGAGCCCTCCTGCGTCGGTCAGGATTTCCTTTCTGTGGACCGCAGTCACGACATGAGTGTAGCAATACAGGCTGCGCTCAAGGACGGCCACAGCGAGATACACGCTTCACGCAAGGGCCTCATATATCAGTTCGATATAAGCCGCATAGCAGCGGATGGCGAAACGGCAGGCGTAGTCATACTGGCCTTCGATATAACGGAAAAAGAGACTGCTGAGCAGAACCGCCGCGAGTTCACCGCCAATGTTTCCCATGAGCTGAAGACCCCTTTACAGGGCATAATAGGCAGTGCGGAGCTGATAGAGAACGGCATGGTAAAACCAGAGGATATGTCCCGTTTTGTAGGACATATACGTTTGGAAGCACAGCGTCTCGTTACCTTGATAGGCGACATAATACGCCTTTCCCAGCTTGACGAAGGCGGCGATATGCCCCGTGAAAACGTCGACCTGCTCTCTGTCGCTTCGGCGGTAGCCGACGACCTGCTCCCGTCTGCCGATGGCCAGGGTATAAGCATCGCCGTCGAAGGTTCTCCCGCCGATGTATACGGCGTAAAGAGGCTGCTATATGAAATAGTATACAATCTCTGCGACAACGCCATAAAGTACAACAGGCAGGGCGGCAGCGTAAAGATAAGCACGGTAAGCGAGGGCGGCTTCGCCTCCGTCACCGTTTCCGATACCGGAATCGGCATCGCGCCCGAGTATCAGAACCGCATATTCGAGCGCTTTTTCAGGGTGGATAAGAGCCATTCCAAGTCTTCAGGCGGTACCGGGCTTGGCCTTTCCATAGTAAAGCACGCAGTACAGTACCACCACGGCAAGATAGAACTCACCAGCGCCCCAGGCAAGGGTACCTCCATTACCGTCTCCTTCCCCGCCATACAGTGAGCATCATACGAAAACGGGCATCCGGTTCGCCGCCGGAAGCCCGTTTTTTTGTACATGGTATATTTAGCCTATGGTATCCTTTACCACGCGCTGGAAGTTGAGCCTTGCGATCTTCTCCATATCCTCTTGGCTCATGCCCATTCTCTCGAAGCAGGCGAAGAGATTCGGTATCTTGGAGCAGTTTTCAAGCCCCTTGGTGCAGGGGCTGCCCGTATCGGTCATCGTGCCCATGGTATCCGGGTTATCAATGAACTCGAAGAAGTCGAAGCCGCAGCCGACGTGGTCGATGCCCATGACGTCGATCATGTGCGCCGCGTGCTTGGCAAGGCGTTCGACGGTTTGGTTCTTTGGGTCGTCATCTATGAAGATGTTGAACGCATTCAAGCCCACAACGCCGTTTATATCGCGTATGGCGCGAAGCTGATCGTCCGTAAGGTTGCGGAGCACGCCGCACATCGCACGGCTGTTGGAATGGGATGCGATGAAGGGCTTTTTCGTAATCTTGACGACATCCCAAAAGCCAGCATCATTAAGATGCGAAACGTCGAGCAGCATCCCCTTTTCCTGCATACGCTGGACGGTCTTCCTGCCGAGGTCTGTAAGACCGTAATCCTTGCCGGAGAGCGCGCCCGCGCCGAGGTCGTTTGCCTCGTTCCAGGTCAATATACCGTGGCGGCAGCCGAACTCGTAATAGCGGTCGATCCAGGTAAGGTCCTTGCCCATCGCCGCCATGCCCTCTATGCCGATAAAGATATATATCTTGCCGTCGGCATTGGCCTTCATCATCTCGTCATAGCTATGGACGATGCGGAAAGACCTGCACTCGGCAGTCTCTGCCTTTATGGCAGCCATGATCTGCTCGGTACGCTTTACATAGTCCACGTCATACGGCGGGTCTACCCAAATAACAAAAATACTTCCTTCAACGCCGCCCTTGCGGAGACGCTCCAGATGGCAGCGATCAAATACGTTCGTCTCGCCATTGAGACGGCGAGTAGTCACATCACACCAGATATCAGAGTGTGCATCAAAATACATAGTTTTGCCTTCCGTAAAATTACCGGCGCAAATCTGTTTAAGAGATGCGCCGGAGTTATATTGTCGTTACAAAACAGCAGGCTTTGTCAGAAACTTATGCGGCGCCGAGGATAATGCCGACCAGCGTACCGGCGTAGTTGCCGATAACATAGCCGAGCACGCCCACCAGCATTGCGGGGCCAACCAGCCTCGTCCAGCCCTGGGATATCGCCATGCCGGCAGCGGTCGTCGGACCGCCGATATTGGCATTGGAGGCGATGATGGAATCCTCAAGGGAAGCCTTGAAGATCTTTGCCGCGCCGAAGCAGAAGAGCATATTCACGAGAACCATGATCGTGGTCAGCACGAGCAGCAGCGGGGACTTGGTAAGGACGGTCATGATGTTGGCGGGAACGCCTATGACGAACAGGAAGAGGTAAATGAGGTAAGTACCGATTTCCTGTGAGCCGTGCATCTTGGATACTGTCTTGGTGCAGAAGGTGGCAACTATCACGGATATGGTGGTTATCCATACATACTGGCTGCCGAAGAACTGACCTATGAAGTCAAGGAAGGGATTGCCGCCGATGCCGGAGAAAATACCGGAAATAATGCGGGATACCCAAACGACGACTATGGCATAAGCAAAGTTATACGCAATATCCTTGAGGGAGATGTCCTTGCGGCTCCAGAAAGCGGCAGCCTGAGTCTGCGCAACTTCCTTTGAGGCACCGGCCTCTACCTCAGCTATGTGAGGATGTGAAAAGTGCTTTCGGAAGAACTTGGAGCCGGCGCAGGCGATCAGAACGAAGAAATACGCGGCCATCAGCAGGTTATCTGCAACAGTAGCGGCAGCGGTGAGATCGTCACCGGCAGCATACTGAGAAGCCATTGCCGCAAAGTTTACGCCGCCGCCGATATAAGAGCCGGTCATCATGGAGGCTACCTTTGCAAGACCCTGCGCATCGCCAAAGGGTCCGCGCAGGAGATAATAGGCGAGGAACGCGCCGACGACAGTGCCGAGTGCGCCGATAAGGAACACGACCAGCATACGGCCGGTGTCCTTCCATACGCGGCTGAGGTTGCACTGCAGCAGCAGCAGGGGGATAGCCATAGGAACGACGATGCCCCATACAATATCGTCATACAGCGTGCAGTTCGTGGGTATAACGCCGAGGTTTGCGAGAACCATCGCCATTATCAGCGCGATTATGGCGCCGGAGACCTTGGAGGCCCACTGATACTTCTGCTCAAGGTGTATTGAAAGTGCAACACCTATACACATAACGCCCATCAAACCCCAGACGTTGTCCGCGGCAATCAGGGTATGTCCTAAAAGATTTTCAAATAGTGTCATTCTAAATAATTCCTCCGATTTCTTCGCCTAAAGCAATTGTTTTTAAGAAAGGGTTGATTGATGAAAATGCATATAACTTCGGCGGCGCCGGCCTGCCGCCGAAAAATCATTTCTATATTAACACCTTTTATGTCGAAAATCAATAGCCTTTAAACCCCGCACGCCGAGAAATCTTTATATATATTTTACAAATGCCTGCTTTTGAATTTTACATTGCAGAGTTACCATCTTATTATAAAGATTAGAAAAAGAAAGAAGGAATGATATGAACAAATTAAGGAATAAGAAGGGTTTTATATGCGATATGGACGGCGTGATTTACCACGGTAACAAGCTGCTGCCCGGCGTAAAGGAGTTCGTTGACTGGCTGTATAAGGAAAACAAGAACTTCCTCTTCCTCACCAACTCCTCCGAGCGCTCACCCAAGGAGCTTCAGCAAAAGCTCAAGCGCATGGGGCTTGATGTGGACGAAAGCCATTTCTATACAAGTGCGTTGGCGACCGCACGCTTCATAAGCTCCCAGTCGCCGGAAAGCAGCGCCTACGTAATAGGCGGCGCAGGCCTCATAATGGCTCTGCACGACGAAGGCATCACCATGAACGACGTTGACCCGGATTACGTTATAATCGGCGAGGGTAATACCTACAACTACGAGAACATCCTGAAGGCGGTACACCTGGTGATGAAGGGCGCAAAGCTCATCGGCACCAACAGCGACCTTACAGGCCCTTCTGAGAACGGGATAATCCCCGCATGCCGGGCAATGATCGCCCCTATCGAAATGGCCACCGGCCAGAACGCCTATTTCATAGGCAAACCCAACCCTCTTATGATGCGGACAGGCCTTAGGATACTGGGCGTACACTCAGAGGACGCGGTAATGATAGGCGACCGCATGGATACCGACATGATCGCGGGAATCGAGACTGGCCTTGACACCTGCCTCGTGCTCTCCGGCGTGACCGACCGCTCCGACATCAATAAGTTCCCCTACCGTCCGCGGCTGGTGTTAAACGGGGTAGGCGATATACCTGACAAGCCAAATGAAATAGTGTGAATGCCTCCAAACAGCGAAGGATATCCTTTATCATCTTCAGCATAGGTAAGCTGAAGCCGCTTTAAGCCGACTTTTTTATGCACCCGATCGTCTTTTGCCATTTTTCTTATGATTCAGTCACTTGAGCTTTTGAATTTTTGAGATTTCGGCAATCACGATTAGCTGCATACCCTTTTCCAAGGAAAGCGTCGGCTCTATCGTTGTCAAAAAGATATTTCCTTTTCGGGCTGCTACCACATTGATACCATACTTTTTCCTGAGATTCAATTCAATAAGCGTTTTTCCAATCCATTCTGTTTTCACATCCATTTCGATCATGGATACTTCTTTCGACAACTCAATCATCTCTGAAAATCCTGACGTAATCAAGCTTCTGCCAAGTCTTATGCCCGACTCTCTTTCAGGAAATACAACTCTGTCGGCACCGACACGCTTTAGTATCTTTTCTTGCATTTCACTTGCACACTTCGCAATCACGGTTTCAACACCCGCTTCTTTGCATAGCGTTACTGCCATTACACTGGCTTCCAAATTATTTGCCATGGATACTATTACGATATCCATATTGGAAATACCCAGCCTTTTTATCACCTCTGCTTCTGTAATATCAGCACACTTACAAACAGGAATCGTTTCAACGGCATTATCGACAATATCCTGATCAACATCAACTCCCAGCACCTCAGCGCCATTTTTTACAAGCTCCTCGGCAACAGCTTTTCCATATCGGCCCAGGCCAAATACTGCATATGTCTTATTGATACTCATCACAAAATCCTCCTTTTATCCTACACTGATTTCTTCGATTGGGTTCCTGATAATATTTGGGTTTTCTTTTTTACGATTAAATGCGACAGCGAGGGATATCGGCCCTACTCTTCCGAGAAACATTGTAATAATAACGATAAGTTTTCCGATATCGTTGAGCGTGGTCGTCAAATTTCTTGTAAGCCCAACAGTGGCGGTTGCACTCGCCGCTTCATAAGCGATATCCAATAAATCGGCATCCATTGTTGCAGACAGCAAAACAGTTGAAACAAACATAATAGCGAAAGACATACAGGTAACGGCAACTGCCTTATTGACAGCTTGCTTTGCCAGGCGTCTTCCAAACAGTTCTGTATCTTTTTTGTTACAAATCGATGCCCACGCTGACGCAATAATCACTGCAAAGGTAACGGTTTTAATTCCGCCGGCTGTACCGACAGGAGAGCCGCCTATAAACATTAGCAACAGACAAACCACAGCGGTCGCATTCGTAAGATTTTCTTGCGGTAGCGTTGCAAACCCCGCAGTTCTGGTTGTAACAGATTGAAAGAATGATACTTCTATTTTTTGAAGTAATGTGTAATCCTTTAGGGTTTGCGGATTATCATATTCCAAAACAAAAACAAGAATTGCGCCCACTATAATCAAGAGAAGAGTTGATATAATTGCAATTTTGCTGTGTAAAGTTAGATTTCCAAAAATCTTCCTTTTATTTTGTCTAATGTTTTTTATTACCCGAATTATATCCCACCAAACGATATAGCCGATACCACCTATAACGATTAACAAACAGGTAACAGTATTGACCATAGGATTAAGGGCATAGTCACAAAGACTGTTTTCGGCAATGATATCAATACCGGCATTGCAGAAGGCCGAGACCGAAGTAAATATTGAAATCCATATTCCTTTTGGACCGAAATCCGGGGTAAACACTGTCATATATAGAAGAGCACCGATTCCTTCTATGACAAGTGTTCCGATAACAACTTTTTTTACAAAGCGGACAAGTCCTGACAAGGAATTCAAATTGAACGCATCCTGTAATAATAACCTATCATTTATCCCCATTTTCTTATGTAATAAAATCATCAGTCCAGACATAATAGTTACGACACCGAGTCCGCCAATCTGGATTAGCAAAAGAATTACAACCTGCCCAAAGACACTCCATGACGAAACAGTGGGTATAACAACTAACCCTGTAACGCAGGTAGCGGTCGTTGCAGTAAACAAGGCATCCCAAAAAGAAGCTGCATTACCATGCGCCGAGCTTATCGGTAATGACAGGAAAAATGTGCCTGTTAAAATCGTAAACAGGAAGCCGATCATTATTATATGTGTTGTTGTTAATGAGAATCTTTTTTTCATAATCGCACCAATTAATTTATGTAGCCGTCTTCTCCACGTTGGTCAAGTCCAGCTCGTCCAGATTCAAACCAACCTCAATATGCTGCTTGGCATTATGTTTGGATAATAGACATACCGTCTCCACATGATAAGTCCACGGGAACATATCCACCGGCTGTATCTTTTCCAAACAGTAGCCCATGTCCGCAAGCATGCGGCAGTCACGTGCAAGTGTAGCAGGGTTGCAGGAAATATAAACTATACTGCTTACGCCGCTTTGGGCGAGAGCCTTCAGCACTGCCTCATCGCAGCCCTTGCGGGGCGGATCTATTACGGCACAATCCAGCTTTGTGCCGCCGGATACCAACCTTGGCAGCACATCCTCGGCGTTGCCGCATATAAACTTTGCGTTGGCTATGCCGTTTTCGGAGGCGCTGCGGTTTGCGTCGGATATAGCCTCCGGCACGCACTCTATGCCGATTACTTCTTTGGCGTGTTCAGCCAGCATAAGGGTTATGGTACCTATGCCGCAGTAAACGTCCGCCACACGTTCACCGCCATTCAGATCGAGGAAATCCAGCGCGTAGCTGTACAGTACCTCTGTCTGAACCGGGTTGACCTGCAAAAACGAAGGCATGGACACTTGGAAGCTGTGGCCGCAGACTGTGACGGGCAGTCTTTCGTTGCCCCATAGAGTAGTAAATCTATTGCCAAGTATGATGTTCGTGTCGGCTTTATTGAGGTTGTGTACTACTCCGATAAGGTGTGGTATGCTTGCTCTGAGCATTTCTACAAGCTCAATATCGTGTGGCAGCTTGCCGGCGGTGACGACCATCACTATCACGCCGCTGCTGGATTCACGCACCATGCAGTGTCGCAGCAGGCCGCAGCGTTTCTGTTCATCATATGGCGTAATGTTATACTCCCGCGCCCAATCGGTGACTACCCGCACCGCCGCCATAATATTCTCAGATTGTATGGGGCAGTCTGCTATAGGTACTATGCGGTGGCTGCGGGGCGAAAAAAAGCCGGGCACTATGCAGTGGTTTTCGTCATAACCATATGGGAAGCTGCCCTTGTTGCGATACCGATCCGGGTGTTCCATGCCGTGACAGGGCTGTACATTTATCTCGCTTCCATCAAACCTGCCGAGACGGATAAATGCGTCCCTCACCTGCTTTGTCTTGGCGGCCAGCTGCGCCGCATAGCTCATGTGCCGCATGGAGCAGCCGCCGCAGCGGGGATATGCCGGGCAATCCTGCTGAGCCCTATCCTTCGACGGTTCCATCACCTCTGTAAGCTTTGCCACGCCGTAGCCCGAGGTAGTCTTTATTACGTGGGCGCGTATCTTTTCGCCGGGCAGAGCCAGGGGCACGAATACCGTATAGCCGTCTACCCTGCCTATACCCTGCCCCTCAGAACCCAGAGCATCTATGGTAAATTCTATATCGTCGTTTTTTTCTATCGGAATTTCACGCATCATTTAAGCTTTACATTCTCCTCGCCAAGCATTTCATTCATTATGGCCATAAAGGCAGGCGACGGGTTAATGGACATGCCCCTGTCAGCCTGCATGGCCTTCTTCGTGGCTGCGTCTACCAGTATTACTGTTACATTGCCGGGGTAACGCCTGAGCATGGTCTGTATTCGCTCCACCATTGCAGAGTCATTCATGTCCAGCCTGAGATACAGCCTGCCGGAGGCGCCTGTCCTTTCCAGCGGAAATATATCGTCCACCAGCACGGTATTGTTCTGATCCTCGCGCATGTTTAGCTTGCCGGATACTATCACCTTATTATCCATGATGAGCTTATTGCTGCAGCGGTTGAATACCGTCGGGAATGCGGCAAGCTCTATGGTACCGGTAAGATCTTCTATAACAGCATATGCCATGAGGCCGTTGCCGCTCTTTACAGGCTTTGTGCGCACGGAGGTTATTATGCCGCCAAGACGTACCTTCTGGTTGTCTGTATATTTTCCCGAACCGTCCAAGGCTGAAAGCTCGCTGCACGATGCAAGCTTATTTAGCTCGTCCGCATATTCCAGCAGCGGGTGGCCGCTTATGTATATGCCCATTACCTCCCGTTCCATGGAAAGCAGGGTGTTCTTGTCGAATTCCGGTATATCGGGCAGGGGTATTGCCGCGTCTGCCGCAATATCGTCTGCCCCCGCCATGTCGAAAAGGGACATCTGTCCGGTAGCCCGCTGCTTTCTGTCGCTGCCCGCGGCGGACATTGCCTGATCGTATATGGCGAGAAGCTGAGCGCGCCGTACATTCATGCTGTCAAAGCAGCCCGCTTTTATGAGACCCTCGACTATGCGCTTATTGAGCTGGTCTCCCCGGCGTATAAAATCGAAGAAGTCCTTAAACGGGCCGTTCTGCTCGCGCTCCGCGGCTATTTGGCCGGTTATGCTCTCGCTTACATTCTTTATTGCGGCAAAGCCGAAGCGTATGCTGCCGTTTTCCACCGAAAACTTAGCCATGCTGCTGTTTACGTCAGGCGGCAGCACCTTTATTCCCCGCTGGCGGCAGTAGTTAACATACTCGGATATCTTGCCCATGTCCTTGCCTATGAAGCTGTTCATCTGGGCTGTCATGAACTCCACCGGGTAGTATTTTTTGAGATACGCCGTTCGGTATGCCAGCACTGCGTATGCGGCGGCGTGGGACTTGTTAAAGGCATAGGACGCAAAGTCCATCATCTCGTCGAATATGCGGTTTGCGGTGTCACGGTCAACTCCGTTTCGCACCGCGCCCGGTACGACCACCTTGCCGTCTTGGACTATGCCGTTTATGAAGTACTCCCGTTCCTTAGCCATCACCTCGTGCTTTTTCTTAGCCATAGCTCTTCGCACGAGATCGCTCCTGCCCCAGGAATAGCCCGCAAGGTCGCGCACTATCTGCATTACCTGCTCCTGGTATACCATACAACCGTAGGTCTTTTCCAATATGGGCTTAAGCTTTTCGTGGGTGTACTTGATATTTTTTCTGTCGTTTCTGGCGGCGATATAACGGGGTATCTGCTCCATGGGGCCGGGGCGGAAAAGGGAAATACCCGCAATTATATCTTCAAAGCAGTCGGGCTGAAGCTGCATCATGAACTGACGCATGCCGTTGGACTCCAACTGGAACACGCCGTCCGTATCCCCCTCGGATATCATCTTGAATATGGCCGGGTCATCGTTTTCCATGCGCTCAAGGTCGGGTACTTCCTTGCCCTGCTGTCTTATGAAGTCAAGCGTATCCTTTATAACCGTCAGGTTGCGCAGGCCCAAAAAGTCCATCTTAAGAAGGCCCAGCTCCTCTACCGTATCCTTGGTGAACTGGGTGGTTATGGCGTCCTCGTTGCGCTGTAAGGGAACGTATTCAACGGTGGGCTGAGCGCATATAACCACGCCTGCCGCGTGCGTTGAAGCATGCCGGGGAAGTCCCTCAAGCTTCAATGAGAGGTCAATGAGCTTCTTTACCATCGGGTCGCTGTCGTAGAGGGATTTAAGCTCTACCGAAAGCTCTAACGCCTTTGTAAGCGTCATGCCGAGGGCGTTGGGTATGAGCTTCGCTATCCTGTCCACCTCGGCGTATGACATATCCAGCGCGCGGCCTACGTCCCGCACCGCGAGGCGGGCCGCCATGGAGCCGAATGTGATTATCTGGCATACGTGATCCGCTCCGTATTTGCGGGTGACATAGTCTATAACCTCCTGCCTGCGCTCTATGCAGAAGTCTATATCGAAATCCGGCATGGATATGCGCTCGGGGTTAAGGAAACGCTCGAATATCAGGTCATATTTTATGGGATCCGTATCCGTTATGCCCATGGCATAGGCCGCAAGGCTGCCTGCGCCGCTGCCGCGTCCGGGGCCTACGAATATGCCGTTTTCATGGGCAAAGTTTACGAAGTCCCACACTATCAGGAAATAGTCCACGAAGCCCATCTGAGCTATCACGCTTATTTCGTATTCCAGCCTGTCCTTCACCTCACGCGTGGCGTCAGGCATTTTTCGATTAAGGCCCTCATGGCATATCTTTGTAAGGTATTCGAGGTTAGTAAAGCCGCTGGGCGCGGTAAAGCCAGGCAAGTGCTGCTCTCCGAATTTTATCTCTACGCTGCACTTGTCCGCTATCTCTTTTGTAGTCTCAAACGCCTCAGGATATTCCGGCAGCATGGCCCTGAGTTCGTCCTCCGACTTGAGATAAAACTCATCGGCGGACATCTTCATGCGGTTTCCGTCGGTGACCACACGGTTTGTCTGTATGCAAAGCAGGACGTCCTGGCTTTCGGCGTCCTCCTTTTTGACGTAGTGTATATCGTTGGTTGCGACGTATTTTATGTCAAGCTCCTTCGCGAGCTTTACAAGCTGTGGAAGCACCTCCATCTGCTCCGGTATGCCGTGGTTCTGTATCTCTATGTAGAAGTCATCGCCGAATATCCCCTTTAGCCGCCCCGCAAGCGCCTTTGCGTCCTCATAACGGCGCTGCAGGAGCAGCTGAGGTATGTCGCCCGCAAGGCATGCGGAAAGGCATACGAGTCCCTCATGATATTGCTCCAGCAAATCATAATCTATGCGGGGTTTGTAGTAGAAGCCGTCCACGAATGCAATGGTGGAAAGCTTCATGAGATTCTTATAGCCCTGTTCGTTCTTTGAAAGAAGTATAAGGTGTGCGTTTTCACGCATTCCGCTCTTTTCGAGATGGGAGCGGGGCGCCACATAGGCTTCCATGCCGAGTATAGGCTTTATGCCGTTCTTTTTGCACTCCTTATAGAAGTCTATAACGCCGTACATGGCTCCGTGGTCGGTTATGGCAAGGGAATCCATACCAAGCTCCTTCGCCCTGGCCACAAGCTCGTTTATGCGGGCCGCGCCGTCCAGCAGGCTGTACTGGGTATGTACATGCAAATGTGTGAATCCGCTCATCAGTTATCTCCTATTTGTCCTTGAGCTCCTGCGCTATGGTTGAAAGCTTGGCTAACCTGTGGTTAAGGCCGGATTTGCTTATCTCGGCCATTTCCGCAAGGTCGGATAATGTTGCCTCCGGGTTGTTTATGCGAAGCTCTGCCGCTCCCCTGAGCTTTGGCGGCAGGCTGTCCAGGCCGGCATTGAGCCGTATGAACTCAATATCCAAAAGCTGCTGCGCCGCTGCCGCTGCCGCCTTGTTCATATTGGCGTCCTCAAAGTTCTGTTGGCGGTTTATATGGTTGCTTACGCTGCGCATTACCCGCGCCTCCTCAAAGGCCATGGTGCTGTTCATGGCGCCTATTAGGGTTATGAAGTCGGAAACCAGCTCCCCATCCTTGAGATATACTATATAGCTGGATTTTCTCGGCAAGAACTTTGCGCTTATGCCAAGGCCCGCCATTATGTCGCACAGTGTCGCTGCAAACTTTTCGTATCTGCACACGAGCTCCAAATGGTATCCCTTATTAGGATCGCTCACCGAGCCTGCGCCCAGGAACGCGCCTCTCAAAAACGCCTTTGCCTTGCTTTCGTCATCGGTAAGTCGCGGCGGTATGTATCCCAGCTCAAAATCCTCATCGCCGTCCACACCGTATCCCGCGTCGTTCAGAAGATTCCTCACGCCATCGCCAGTGAACTTCACTACGTTGCTCACCGCATTGAGCCTCTCCTTTTCACTTATGGAGGTTTCGGCGGTGACGCGGTAAAGCTCCCGGCCGAGGCGTACCGTAAGCGCCGCGACGCTGCTGTTTTCGGTTATATATTGCAGGCCTATGCCGCCACGCCCCAGCGTCATGGAGCCGGCCGCATGGGTTATTCCGCAAAGCAGGGAGCGTTTCTCTTCTGTGCTTTCCAGCTTGCAGCTTTCCACAAGCTCATCTTTTGTCTGAGATGAAAAGGACATATTAGCTCTTGTCTCCTGTACGTTCCTTTATATCGCTGCCCTCTATGGTAAGATCCCGGTGCGTAAGCACTGCGTTATATCTGCCCTTTATCCTGTTGTAAAGTTCCTCTGCCGCGCATACAGAACGATGTCTGCCCCCTGTGCAGCCGAACGCTACCACCAGCCGCCGCTTGTCCTGCTCTATAAAGCGTGGTATCAGCCTGTACAGCATGCTTTCGACGTTGTCCATAAATTCCCGCACGTCCTTATCTGCCATCACGTAATCCCGTATCGCTTTATCTTTGCCGCATAACGGCCTCAGCTCTTTGTCGTAATAGGGGTTTGATGAAAATCGCATGTCCAGGACGATATCCGCCTCAAAAGGCACGCCCCGCTTATAGCCAAAGCTCATCACTCTTAGCATAAAGCCGGTGCTGCCCATATTCAGCTCGCGTTCCAGCGCCGTACCCAGCTCCAGAGGGCGCATATTGGTAGTGTCTATTATTACGCTTGCCCTATCCCTAAGCTCTGCAAGCATCTCACGCTCCATACGTATGCCGGTCGCTATATCATCTGAAAGGGGGTGGCGGCGTCGCGTCTCGTTATACCGCCGTTCAAGTATCTCATCGCGGCAATCAAGGAATACTATTCTGTAATCCACTCCTTCCTCGTCCAGCCGGCCGAGAGTATTTTTCATGTTCAGCCTGAATATGCGCTCACGGCTGTCCATTACTACCGCCGCCTTTTCTACAGGCGGCGTAGCCCTCTTGCAGAGCTCCACAAGGCCCACACACATTTCGCAGGGCAGGTTGTCCACGCAGAAATAGCCCGAATCCTCGAACTTTTTCAGGGCCTGCGTCTTGCCCGCTCCGGACATGCCGGTAAGAATTATAAGCTGCATAGGCTTTACCTTCCGATGAACTTTACTTCCGTCTCCAGCGTAACGCCGCTGTTTTCGTATACCCTTTCCTGTACCAGCTCGATAAGCCTTTTCACGTCCTCACTGGTAGCGCCGCCCTTGTTTATGATGAATCCCGCATGCAGTGTGCTTACCTCGGCGCCCCCTACGCTCACTCCCTTGAGGTCCGCCTGTTCGATAAGTGCGCCTGCATAGTAGCCTGCCGGGCGCTTAAAGGTGCTGCCTGCGCTGGGGTATGTCAGCGGCTGCTTTGCCCTTCTGCGCTCAGAGTAATCCTTCATGCGCTCCTTCGTCATGCCGTCATCAGGCGAAAGGCTGAATTCTGCGCTCAGGACTATCCTCTCAGGCGCCGCAAACCGACTGAACCTGTAGCCAAGGTCGCTATCCTCAGGCTCAACGGAGCATACCGCCCCATCCTCTATGTATTCTACCTTTGTGAGCACCTGCTTTATTTCGCCGCCGTATGCGCCCGCGTTCATAGCCACCGCGCCGCCAACGGTTCCCGGTATGCCCGCCGCCCATTCAAGACCCATCAGGCCATGTTCGACCGAATCCTTTGCCGCCGCGCTTATCAGCGTGCCAGCGCGCGCCTTCAGCTTGTTTCCGCTGTACTCAATGCCCGAAAAGTCTCCGGCAATGCGTATTACAAGGCCTTCTATGCCGCTGTCGCTTACCAGAAGGTTGGAGCCGTTGCCTATTATCATATACGGCACGTCAAGCTCTTTCGCCTTTTTTATGCCATATTCCAGCTGTTCTCTGTCTGATGGCATAAACAGCAAATCAGCAGGTCCGCCTATACGGAATGACGTATACTCCGCCATAGGTGCGTTTGCTTTTATCTTATATATCTCAAGCTCCTTCGCGAGCCTTGCCAGGTTCTCTTTATCGTACTTCATGGTTCCTCCAGCCGATACATATGCATATTATATTTTACTTTATACCAGCCCCTTGCACAAGTTCCATAAGTCTCAAATCCAGATCCTTTTTTGCATTTTCATCGCCGGAAAGCGCCTTCTCGGCGCTCTGACAAAGCTGATCCTCATATGCCGCGTACAAAAAGCAATGCGGCACTGCCGGCTGGCTGCTATTTTCGTATATTGCGCTGACCGCAGGCGTTTCGCTCTCCGGCTGATTTTTTGTAGCTACCGCAGGTATAAGGCCCAGTTCCATCAGGCTTTGCTGTTTATCCTCAGATAAAACATACTGCATGAATTCCAGTATATAATTACGCATTTCTTCCTCTGCGCCGCTGCCAATGCCCAGGTACTGCACAAGATTTGTATAATTCGTGCAAGAAAACGCTTCAAACGGGAATCCCTTGCCGGATTGTACTTTCCGCGCCATGTCGCCGGCTGTTCTGGCGTCAATAAATGCTGCCCAGCTTTTCTCCTTAGAAAATTCCTCCTCGTCCCCAAGCTCACCCTTGGCGCCGTATATGCACGCTATAATCTCATCTCCGGACGCCTTCGCCTCGCCTGACCTTATCATTCCGCAGAGCATATCCATATCCAGCCCTTTTTCCTGTATTATTCGTGAATTCACAGCCAGCACATATCCAGATGCGGCGTAAGGTATTCCATACACGCCGCCGTGATACCGGCAGGAATCCGCCATATTGCCCCGCATTTCCGGCATTGTCATATCTATGGGCTGAAGCTCCTCTATATACTCCCAGCCGAGGGGGAAGGAATACATATCCGCCTTCTCGCCCCGCTCCCGCCGCGCCTCATAATCTGAGAAGGTCATGCTTTCCACCTCGAAATACACTCCCTTATGCTTCTTTTCGAGGGCCGCAGCGGCCTTTTCCAACCACGCTCCCATGCTTCCCTGATAAGATTTGAAGCCCACTATATGCCACAGGCTTATTATGCCCTGATAGCTCTCGGTGCTCTGCTGCCGGTACTGCTGCGTAAGGTTCCGCCTGTGGGCGGCTATATATCCCGGCGAAAGCGCCATAAATGCGATAATTGCCAACGTCATTGCGGCGCATATTATCTTATCTCTGCTCTGCATATACAAATACCCCCTTATGATAAGCATATGCGGTCAGAGGAGAAAAAAAGAGCTCTGAATTTCTTCAGAGCCCTTAGCAAATATATCGTCCGGAAAATCATTACCGTGCAAACGCCCCTGACACGGCAATTATAAGACATAAGTTCGGTTTGTATTTTTGGAGGAAAAAACAATGAAGAAATCCTGTTTTATCCCGGACGACCGAATATATTCACTTTATGCTATTATACTATCACTACATATTGTATTATGCAACACTATTTTTCCCAATAAATCAAGTGTTTACAGTTTAGTCGCATTTGCCATCGAAAACGGGGGTATATTCCCGCTTTGCAGAGTCCATTTTCTGTATGAAAGCGTTTTCAAGGCCCAGTGAGAGGCAGTAGTCTACCGCCCTTTCATATTCCCGCCTGAGCAGCTTCCTGTTAAGAGGCGGTATCTTCTCCGCCTTATAGCAGGGCACATACTGGCTCATAAGTGAAACCGTTATATTCTTGGGGAAGTTTTCCGCTATGTATTTCAGCACCAGCCGCGTTTCGTCAACGGAACCCGGCAGCACAAGGTGACGTATTATCACGCCCTTATTGGCCAAGCCATCGCCGTCCAGCTCCAGCAGGCCTGTCTGGCGGAACATCTCCCGTACCGCCGGGGCAGCATATTCAAAGTAGTTTTCCGTGCCGGAGTATTTCTTTGATACAGCTCCGCTTACATACTTAAGGTCCGGCAGGTATATATCCACCAGTCCATCCAGCATGCGCAGAGCTTCAAGCGTTTCGTAGCTGTTGGTGTTGTACACGACGGGTATGTTTAACCCCCTGTTTTTTGCCGCCCGTATGGCGTCCGCCAGCACAGGCACGAATGGCGCGGGTGATACGAGGTTAACGTTGTGAGCGCCCTTGCCCTGGAGGCGCAGCATGAGCTCGGCTATTCCCTCCGCATCGTACATCTTTCCTACGCTGCCGTTGCTGATATCGTAGTTCTGGCAGAACACGCACTTCAGATTGCAGCCGCAGAAGAATATTGCGCCCGAACCGCGCTTGCCGCTGATACACGGCTCCTCCCACATATGCAGCGCCGCCTTTGCCACATACGGAAAACAGGGCGCGTTGCACGCGCCCCTTTGTATATTTCTGTCTACGCCGCATTTACGCGGGCAAAGCACGCAGCCTTCCTGCATCACTGCCGCTCCTTCTGATCTCCGGATTTCTTCTGTTCACCGGCTTCCTTCGGTTCCTTGCGTTTTTTTATCTTGACCTCCGGAAACTTTATCTTTTTCTCTTTTTCTTCCGGCGGACAATGGACTATCTCGTAATCCGCATCGTATACGCCGTCCTCATCGGGAGCCTTTTCGGCAGGCTTTTCCTTCTTATCCTTGTCCTTTTCGTAGCGTGACTCCTTAGCCGGTCCCAGTTCTATGGCGTTGGAAACGTATTTCTTTACAGTAAAGGTAAATATTGTCCCCTTGCCCAGTTCGCTCGCCACAGTAATGTTCTCATCGAGCTTTTCCATGATGTACTTGGCTATGGAAAGTCCCAGACCGGTGCCGCCCTCTCCCCGGGATTTATCCACCTTATAGAACCTCTCGAAAATATGGGGCAGATCTTTTTCTGGTATTCCGCAGCCGTTGTCCTGCACGCTGATTATGAGCCGTTCGCCTGAGCGGAGCTTTATCTTTATGCTGCCGCCTTCAGGGGTATAGCGCATGGCGTTATCTATAAGGATTACCAGCACCTGTTCTATCCTGTCCGGGTCCGTCAGGCCGTCTACAGTGTGGTCGCAATCCACATCGAGCTTTATGCCCTTACTCTGGGCCGTAGAGGCGTACCCCATTGCCACATCGTTTATAAGCTCTTCAAGGTTAACCCTTGAAAGCTCCATATATTCCGTGCCCGCCTGAAGCCTGCTGAGCGTGAGCATATCAGTGATAAGGCGGGACAGTCGCATCACCTCATGCAGCATTATCTTATAGTACCGCTGCTTGTCCTCTTCGCTCTTGACCATGCCGTCTGCAAGGGGCTCAAGCAGGCCCCGTACCGCCGTAAGAGGCGTGCGCAGCTCGTGTGATATGTTGGCGACGTATTCACGGCGCATACGCTCCGTGCGCTCCATTTCAGTCATATCCTTGAACAGGCCGACGACACCGGTGCGCACCCCCTCCTCCGTATTCACCGGGGATACGCTTATCCAGAGCACTTTATCGCCCGACATCGGGTAGGTTATTACCTGAGATTCACCTGTATGGAATACCTCCTGGAACGTCTTCCAGACCATGGGATCCTTTATCAGATCCTCGGTCTTTTCCACATTGACTACGCCGAACATGCGCATGAGCGCCGCGTTGTAATGTGTTAGCTCGCCGCTGCCGTCAATTGCTGCAACGCCGTCCGAAAGGCTTTGCAGCACCTGATCCAGCTGCCCCTCTTCCATGCGCAGCTGATATATGGTACCGGATATGTTTTCACAGAGCGTGTTCAGCGCCCTGGCAAGAAGGCCGATCTCGCCGTCCTCGTTTTCATTTGCCCTTATGTCGAAATTGCCCTTTGACATCTCTATGGCGACCTCGGACATCTTGTGAAGCGGATCGGTATACAGGCTGAAGCGCCAGCTCATGAGCAACAGCATTATGAGAACTCCCGCCAGCAACGCCGTATATATCAGCACACGCATCGGGCGCATGTTCTCGCTTACTATTCGGACAGGCTGAAATATCAGCACGCCGCCATATATATTGCCGCTGTCGTCGGTTATCGGCACGCCCGCGGACAGGGTATCGCCTATGCCCTTTATTGCAAGGGACTCGCTTTTTACCGTATCTCCGGAGATTATTTTATCCATAGTATCGGACAGCGTCGAATATACTTCCTGCTCATCATCGCCATTCGGCATATTAGCGGCAAGTATTATTTCCTTGTCCTTACTGAATACCAGAGTAGTGGAATCCGATGCTTCCACATATGACTGGGCAATGCGCAAAAATGCCTCGCGGCTTATATGTCCGTAGCCCAATTCGCGCACAAGGTCCGCGACGGTGCCCGCCTTAGGCACCATCTCCTCCAGTGTGATGTTCTCGTATATTTTTATTCCTACTACCCCGCAGCCCAGCGCCATGGCTATGGTGGTAAGCATCATCACCATTACCATGACTATAAGCAGCCGCCAGAAGAATACGCTCTTCATTATTTTCCGTCCTCTACCTCAAACTTGTAGCCGACGCCGTATATGGTCTTTATGCTCCAATTGAGGCCGGTATTGTCAAGCTTTGCGCGTATGCGCTTTATGTGGGTATCCACTGTCCTCGTTTCGCCCGCAAAGTCATAGCCCCATACGCGGTTAAGGAGCTGCTCGCGAGTAAATACCTGGCCCGGATTTGAAGCCAGCATATAGAGTATTTCTATCTCCTTGGGCGTACAGATTATATTTTTGCCCCTCAAGGTAACAGTATAGCTCTTTATATCTATGGTAAGCTCCTGATGGGTAACGCAGCCGTCATCGTGGGATTGCTGCTGCTCGGTAGTACGGCGCAGCACCGCCTTTATGCGGGCAACTACCTCACGGGGGCTGAAGGGCTTTACGATGTAATCGTCGGCGCCCAGCTCAAGGCCCAGTATGCGATCTATCTCCTCGCCCTTTGCGGTAAGCATTATCACGGGTACGCGAGAGGTCTTGCGTATCTCGCGGCACACGTCAAGACCGGACATCTCCGGCATCATGATATCCAGCACACAGAGCGCTATGTCGCTATCCAGCGCGTCTACTGCGGCCTTGCCATCGTAAACGTCCACCACCTCAAAGCCTTCGGATTTAAGATATATTCCAAGTGATTCGTGTACGACCTTGTCGTCATCAGCGATAAGTATCTTGTTTGCGCTCATGGTAAAATAAACCTCCGATGTCAATAATACATTAAGACGATTATAGCATAATATTGCCCGCTTTCATATTCACAGGCGGGCAATTTCACACATTTTTTATTGGCTATTGTCGGGTTTTACCGTAGAAAGGGTGAATGTGAAGGTAACCGTCCCGTTCTCGCTCTTTACCCATATCCGTTCACCTAAAAGTTCAAGAACTTCATTAACAATAGAAAGGCCAAGACCGGTACCCTGCCCGGCATGGGATTTATCCGCCTTATAGAATCTCTCGAACACGTGGTCTATGTCCTCGTCCGCGATGCTGCCCGGGTTGCTCACGCTTATGTAAAGGCTGTCCCCCTTTTTCTCGGCGGAGAACCGCAGCGTACCGCTGTCCCCGTACTTTATGGCGTTGTCAGTCAATGCCACAAGTACCTGCTCAGCCCTGTCCGGGTTGGTGTATACCTTGTATGGCTCCCCTATGTCTATCTCCACATTAAGTCCTTTTTCCCTTGCGGCAGAAACGTACCTGTCAGCTACATCCTCTATGAGCTCATTTATGCTTATGAACTGCTTTTTAAAGGCAATAGTTCCGGATTGCAGCCGGCTCAGCTCCAGAAGGTCGTCAATGAGCCGCGAAAGCCGCATGGATTCCCGCAGTATATAGCCGTAATATCTGGCTTTATCCTCGTCCTTCTTTACCAGTCCGTCGTTAAGGGCGTCCGCAAGCCCCCGAATAGAGGCTATGGGCGTGCGCAGCTCGTGAGAGACGTTGGCCACGTACTCAGTGCGGGTCTGCTCCAACCGGCTCGCCTCGGTGATATCGCGTATCAGCATTACGGCTCCCTCACCCCTGCCGCCATCGGTCAACGGCGTTATGGCTACGCGCAGCATCCGGTCCCTGACCTTCAGCTCTTTTGATACAGTCTCCCCGCCGAGGACACAGCCTATATCCTCCGCCGCCTGCCTATACGCCGGCAGTGCCGTTATGTCATCTGCATAGCTGCCGCCAAGCAGTCTCAATGCCGCTGAATTGGTCTTGATTATCTTTCCTTCGGCATCTATTGCGATTATACCCTCTCCTATACCGTTTATCACGGCGTGTAATCGGTTTTTCTCCAGCGTAAGGTCGCTTATGGTAGCTGAAAGAGCCGCAGACAAATGATTGAGGGACCTGCCCAGCTGCACCAGCTCGTCCGTGCCCTCCTCCTCCGCCTTTGCGGTAAAGTTGCCGCCCGCCATGGCATTGGCGGTCACGTTCATCTGACGTATGGGCCGCACTATGCTCCTCGAGCCAAGATACGCGGGCAGGATCATTATAAGGCTGGAGGCGATCAGGCTTATTATCAGAGCGTATATGAGGCTTCCCATGGCAGCGTTCAGTTCATTGAGCGGCTTTACAAGAAATAACGCACCTATGACGTTGCCGAAACGGCTCACCACCGGCTCGCCTATTAAAACGCCCGCGTGGTTCTTGGTGCTGGGCGAGTATACGCTTTCCCCCTTCAGCACGTTTTGCAGAAGGCCGGATATTGCGTCCTTATTAACGGTGCTGTCCTCATTTGCGGGATAGGCGAACAGGTTGCCGCAGGCGTCGTATGCGTACATGGAAGCGTCCCACACCTTAAAGCCCCGGCCTATGGAGCGCTCATAGGTTTCCTTTGTGATCAGGCCCTGAAGATATTCCGCCGTGATATTCGCCAGATATTCAGCACGCGGCCTAAGCTCCTTCGCCTTTATTCCGCTGAATACCCTGCCGCCAGAATAGTAAAACGCCGCCGTGGTCAGCACAGCGCTGAGCAATACAGAGAGCAGTATTATTACCACTATGCGCCGGAGTATGGTATCCTTGAACACTGTCAGCAGACCTCGAACTTATAGCCCACGCCGTAGACTGTCTTGATGCTCCAGGGAAGCTCCTCATCAGGCAGCTTCTGGCGTATACGCTTTATCTGGGTATCCACCGCGCGCGTATCCCCAAAGAAATCATAGCCCCATACTTTGGACAGAATATGCTCTCTGTCGAATACTCTCCCGGGATTAGACGCAAGGAGGTAGAGTATCTCGACCTCCTTTGGCGTAAAGGGTATGCTTTCGCCGTTTATGCGAACATCGTAATTTGCGATATTTATCTCGAGACCGGGACGGCGTATGACCTGTGACTGCACCCCTCCATCGGTATTGAAACGCCTGAGTACGGCTTTTATCCTCGCTACCACCTCTCTGGCTGAGAACGGCTTTACGATATAATCGTCTGCTCCCAGCTCAAGTCCTACTATGCGTTCTATTTCCTCTCCCTTTGCGGTGAGCATTATTATAGGCGTGCGGCTCTTGGCGCGTATTCCCCTGCAAACCTCTGTGCCGCTCTTTTTAGGCATCATCAGGTCGAGTATTACAAGGTCAGGCTTCTTGCTATCAAACATTTGAAGCGCCTGTTCTCCGTCGTATGCGGAGCAATATGCAAAGCCCTCGTTCTCGAGGTACACGCCAAGCGTCTCATGTATCATGGGCTGGTCGTCACATATGAGGATCTCTTTTCCGTTTGCCATACAGTCACCTCCCGAAAATCAACTTGTATCTATGTTAAGTATAGCCTTCCCGCCGCCAAAGGCAATGTTTTCAGGAATAATGACATAATTGTACTCAATTCGGACAAATTATGGTGCGGGTTTTAGCTCTTATATATAAAGCTGAACCCGCTTTCACCCATGGCGTCTTCAAACACTTTCACAAGCTTATCTCCGTACACGCCGAGGCTGTTCTTCATCTCATCGCCGTTAAAGAGGATTATTATGGAGTCATCCGTAAAGAACTCGCTCAGGCAGTCGTACAGCGCGTCAAGATTGCGGCCGTAGTATTCAGGAAGCCGCAGCACCCTGTTCAGATAGTCATGAGCAGACTCAAAGTCCCTCATGCATTTTCCGTCAAGTATTATTATCTCCATAGCTACTCCTCCCCGTAAAGAAGCTCGAAGGACTTATAGTGATCGCCGGTGTAGTATATAAGGCCGTCGTTGGAAAATACTATGCGCTTTGCCCCCCGCGATGACCTGCCCATGGTATCTATGTCGCACTCTGTATATCTGCGCCCCTCCGCCTCCGGCAGCAGGCCCTCGTAATTGCCGAAGCGGTCCCCGCCAATGCTGCGGCCGGGTGCGTAAGGCTCAAGGCTGCCGCCCTCCCAGCCCAGTTTTTTGGCTTCGCTCTTTTTAATGAAGTTTTTGGGCAGCTTTCCGTAGGTATGTATATACAGCGCTACATCTTCCTTTGATGTGTATTCGCCGTCTTCGTCTATCGCCGTCTGTTCCGGCTCCGCTGCATCCTCAGACGGCTCGTTTTTTTCTGCCGGGGGCAGATCTTCCGCAGTTTCGGCCGGCTGTACGGATTCGTATGTCTGCTGAGCTTCGGGTATGTCCGTTCCAAGAAGGGAATTTATCAGTCCCGCCGGGGTAAGCCTGCCCGTAAGCAGCAGCACGGCGGCAAGCGCCACAGCTGCTATGAGCAATATCTGCCGTTTACTGAGTTTTTTCCTACTGCCTTTATTTCTGTCCATATTCTTCCCCGATTTTCTGTTTGAATCAAGTATACCATATAAAGCGGAAGCTGTTCACACTTTATTCCAAAGTTTACTGTGTCGTATTTTGCCTGTATATGCTATAATGAACGCATGATGAACAAAAGTTTTAAAAAAGTTATAAATATCGCTATGGCGCTGCTTACGGCAGCCCTTATTTGCGGCTGCGAAAGCATCACGTCCCCCGTCTCATCAGGCCAGCTCTGTATAAACGAGGTGGTCACCTCCAACTCATATTCTCTGGTGGACCAAAAGCTCGGCAGTCCTGACTGGATAGAGCTGTACAACCCCACCTCCAAGCCCATAGACCTCGAGGGCTACGGGCTTACCGATAACATAAAGAATCCTCATAAATATACCTTCCCCTCTGTTACCATACCTGCGGGGGGCTATCTCATCGTATATGCCTCAAAGTATGAGGGCGATTCCATGTGTACAGGATTCGGCCTTTCCAAAAGCGGCGACATGCTGTACCTTGTAGACCCATATTACAACGTAATGCAGCAACTCGAGATACCCGAACTGGTGACGGACGTTTCTTATGCCCGCGCAGCCGATGGAAACTACGGCTATTGCAGTACGCCTACTCCCGGCGAGGCAAACGGCGAGGACATATTTCTGTCCGTTCATGATGGAGGCAAGGCAGATTCTGACGAAAGCGCCCTTGCCATAACCGAGGTCATGCCAAAGAACACCTCAACCCTTGCTTCCGAAGACGGCAGGTATTACCCATGGGCCGAGATAAAAAACACATCCGACAAAGAAGTGCTGATGTCCGATTACTACCTTTCGGATTCAGTCGGCGAGCCTTCAAAATATCGTCTCCCCGGTGTCACCCTCGGTGCGGGCGAATACGCCATAGTATACTTTTCAGGCAGGGAAGACTCTAATGCCGGCGAGATACACGCCTCCTTCAGGCTGGGCAAGGGCGATTCCGCACTGCTGCTCTCCAACGGAATGGGAAGTGTGATATCCATGTTTAACTGGACAAACCCGGTCTACCCCGGCATATCGGTGGTCGCGCCTGATACCTACTGCGCCTTCCCCACCCCCGGTCAGGACAATTCTCAGGAAACACTACCCTCGCTGACCATTTCAGCTATGGACGGCAGCGATCCCATACATATAAACGAAGTGCTCAAGTTCAACGAGTACAGCATTCGCGACTGCTTCGGCGACCGTTCACCATGGGTAGAGCTATACAACTCATCAGACAGCGCGGCGTCGCTTTCGGGCTGCTTCCTGAGCGATGACGCTGACGACCCGTTCAAATGGGCGTTCCCGGAGGTCTCCATAGAGCCTAAGAGCTACCTCATAGTGTTCCTCTCCGGCAAAAACCAAACCGAGGGAGAGCTTCACACCTCCTTCACCCTCTCCAAGAGGGAGTACGAGCTGATGTTCCTCTCCTCGGACGCCATGCGCTATGAAAGCATCCAGCTTGATCCCAAGCTGGGCGATAACGTATCCGAAGGCATATCTGCCGACGGCTCGCTGAAGTATTACTCCAGCCCCACCCCCGGCGGCCCCAATACTACGCACGAGTTTGGATCGCCCGACGAAGCTGCCGTCACCACGGATATGTCCGGCGTATATATAAGCGAGGTCTCTGCCGTAAAAGCCGCAAAGAGCAGGGATACCGACTGGATAGAGCTTCACAACGCCTCGGGGTCTTCCGTAAACCTTGAAGGCTGGCATCTTACAGACGACGCCAACGACATGAAGAAGTTCACCTTTCCGTCTTTTAAGCTGCCGGCAGGAGAATACGCCTCCATAGCCGCTTCCACCTCAGCAAAATCGGGCGTTTCGGCGCCCTTTAACATATCCGCTTCCGGCGATACGCTGATACTAACCGACGGCGACGGCAACATCAGGGATGTGTTTTCAACCGGTGCACTTAGCCTGGGCGTCACATCGGGCCGCACTGTAAACAGCCCGGAACGGGTATTCTTTACCACCCCAACCAGAAGCGCCGCCAATCCCTCAACATATTACAGCAGCTATGCCGATGCTCCAATGTTTTCCGACAGGGAACTGTACCACAGCGCCGCCTTTGAGCTGACGCTGTCAAGCCTTACGCCAAACGCTGAAATATATTACACCACCGACGGCAGCAAGCCCACAACGGCTTCCCACATATATTCAGAGCCGCTTAAGGTATCGTCGAATACCGTGATAAAAGCTATCTCTGTTGCAGATGGCCTTATAAAGAGCGATATTGCCGCCGCCACTTATCTTTTCGAGGAAAAGCACACCGTGCCGGTGGTCTGCCTTTCCATAGGCAAGGAATCCTTTGATGAGGTCTACTCCGTTACCGACCGCTGGAAGAAGGTGGAGCGCGAGGGCTTCTGCGAGTATTACGAGCCGGACGGCACGCTGGGCGTGGAATTTCCCTGCGGCCTGCGGGTAAACGGAGCTTCTACGCTGAACATGCGGCAAAAGTCCATGTCGATATTCCTCCGGGGCGGCTACGGCCAGAGCTCCACGAAATACAACTTCTTCCCCGGCAACGAAGTTACCGAATATACCTCTCTTGCGGTACGCAACTCCGGGCAGGACGCGTCAAAGGCGCGTATTCGGGATTCCTTCTTCAGCAAATGCGTGGAAGGATTAAATATCGACAACATAAAGACCCGCTCCGTAGTGGTATACATCAACGGTCAGTACTGGGGCCTGTACGACCTTAACGAAAACCAGAACGAGGATTATCTCGCCACACACTATGGCGTCGATCCTTCCACCGCCAACATCATCCGCCGAAACGAGACCCCCCTTGCGGGCGACAGGGCGGACTTCAAGCGCGTGCGCAATTACGCCCTTACGGGAGACATATCCAGCAGCGCAAAATACGAGGAGCTGTGCCAGTGGGTAGACGTGGACTACTTCATGGATTACCTCATCGCTCAGACGTACTTTGCCAACGGCGATATGTTCAACCAAAAATACTGGCGCACTACCGACTACAAGATAAAATGGCGGCCTATATACTACGATCTTGACCTTGCCCTCGGCTCCTCCAGCCCCACGCGGAACGTGCTGCCCAGCTACTTTAACGCGGAGGGCGTGCCCTCTCAGGACGGCTCTCTAACCAACATGGACATATATGTGGGCCTTCGCAAAAACCGCTCATGGTGCGAGAAATTCGGCGAGAGATACGTATATGTGGTGTACAATTACTTCACGCCCGAAAAGGTCACGACCATACTCGACGACATGGTAAAGACCATGGAGCCCGAGATGGCACGTCACATAAAGCGCTGGGGCATCCCCTCCAGCATGTCCACATGGAAGAGCAGCGTATCCGACCTGCGCGGCTGCCTGCAAAAGCGTACCGACTATGCCCTATCTTACCTTCAGAAGGAATTCGGCTTTTCCAACGCCCAGATGGAGCAATGGAAGGCAAACGCTACGGCTAAACCGGAGGCAGAAGCCGCCGGATAGCGGCAAAAAGTCAATAAAAAACCGCCGGTTAGCACCGGCGGTTTTATTGATTTAAGCCTTAGAGGCTTTTATCCTCCACATAGAGGCTAAGTACCTTGTTTGGATCTGCCGGGGCGGCCGCAGGAGCGGCGCTCTTGCCCTCCTTGGCTTCCTTGCGGGCCTCGAAGAACTTGGGCGCTACCTTGGGGAACAGCGCGTAGCTCAGTACGTCCTCTTCCTGCTCGTAGTAGCCAAGCTCCTTCACTTCCTTCTCATACTTATCCAACTCGGGCTCCAGCAGATCGGCCGGACGGCAGGTGATAACCTCCTTGTCACCTATGGCCTTGCGGCGGACTTCCTCGTTTACATCTCCGGGCAGCGCGCCGTATTCGCCGGCAAGCAGAGCCTTGGAATTCTGTGGGAAGGTCTTATAGCGGCCCATTAGTACGTTAAACACGGCCTGTGTGCCGACTATCTGACTGGTAGGAGTTACAAGGGGAGGATAGCCGAAGTCCTTGCGGACGATCGGGATCTCCTCAAGAACGTCATAGTACTTGTCTTCCCTGCCCGCTTCCTTGAGCTGGCTGATGAGGTTGGAAAGCATTCCGCCAGGAACCTGATAGACCAGAGTGTTGGTATCCACCCGGAGCACCTTGGGGTCGAGTATGCCTTCCTTCATCATCCTTTCGGCTACGCCGCGGAAGTGCTTTGCGGCCTCCGCCAGCTTGCCGAGATCCAGCCCGGTGTCATTCTCGGTGCCCTTGAGTGTGGCCACCAGAGACTCGGTTGCGGGCTGTGAGGTTCCGTTTGCAAAGGGAGACAGCGCGCAGTCCACGATATCCACGCCCGCCTGCATGGCCATGAGGTAAGTCATGTCGCCGGTGCCGGTGGTGTTGTGGGTGTGCAGGTGTATGGGCACGTCCACCTCGGACTTGAGCCGCTTGATGAGCGAATATGCGTCATAGGGCAGCAGCAGGTTTGCCATATCCTTTATGCAGATATTGTCCGCGCCCATCTGAACCAGCTCCTTTGCCAGCTTTACGAAGTAATCCTCGTTATGCACGGGGCTCATGGTGTAGCTTATGGCAGGCTCGCATATTCCGCCGTACTTCTTGGTGTATTTGATTGCGGCTTCCAGGTTTCGCACATCGTTGAGCGCATCGAATATGCGAATGACGTCAATGCCGTTCTCGATCGCCTTGCGGCAGAACTGCTCTACGACATCGTCCGCATAGTGCTTATAGCCAAGTATGTTCTGACCGCGGAAAAGCATCTGCAGCTTGGTGTTGGGCAGGGCCTTCTTCAGCTTGCGGAGACGCTCCCACGGATCCTCGTTCAGGAAGCGCAGGCAGGCGTCAAATGTAGCGCCGCCCCAGCACTCCAGAGAATAATAGCCAATGCTGTCCAGTATTTCGCAGGCGGGGAGCATATCCTCTGTGCGCATACGAGTAGCGGCCTGAGACTGGTGCGCATCGCGCAGTATGGTATCGGTTATCATCAGTTTTTTAGCCATGGTGCAATACCTCCTATTACATGAACAGGGCAAGGAACACACCGGCAGCGATAGCGGAGCCGATAACACCGGCGACATTGGGGCCCATGGCGTGCATGAGCAGGAAGTTGCCGGGCTTTTCCTTCTGACCAACTATCTGAGATACGCGGGCAGCCATGGGAACGGCGGAAACGCCAGCGGAGCCGATCAGGGGGTTGATTGGATCCTTGCTGAACTTGTTCATTATCTTTGCAACTATTACGCCGCCGGCGGTGCCGAAAGCGAAAGCGCAAACGCCCATAAGCAGTATGCCGAGGGTCTTGCCGGTGAGGAAGGTCTCAGCGGTGGCGGTAGCGCCTACCGAGATGCCGAGGAATATGGTTACAATATTCATCAGCTCGTTCTGGGCGGTCTTGGAGAGGCGGTCGGTAACGCCGCTCTCGCGGAACAGGTTACCCAGCATAAGCAGGCCGATAAGCGGCGCCGCGGAAGGCAGCATGAAGGATACGAATATGGTGACCATGATGGGGAATATTATCTTTTCCTTCTGGGATACCGGCCTCAGCTGCTTCATCTCTATCCGGCGCTCTTCCTTTGTCGTCAGCGCCTTCATTATAGGGGGCTGTATGACAGGAACCAGCGCCATGTAAGAATAAGCCGCGACGGCGATAGGGCCGAGAAGATAAGGAGCGAGCCTCAGGGTAACGTAGATCGCCGTAGGGCCGTCTGCGCCGCCGATGATGCCTATGGAGCCTGCTTCAGCATTGCTGAAGCCAAGGAGCTTAGCGCCTATAAAAGCAACGAAGATGCCGAACTGCGCTCCCGCGCCCATAAGCAGGCTCTTGGGGTTGGCGATCAGGGGACCGAAGTCTGTCATTGCTCCCACGCCCATGAATATCAGCGAGGGGTATATGCCGAGCTTTACGCCCAGATACAGGTAGTCTATAAGGCCGGCGCCGTGACCCAGCTCCGCCCAGTTTATGGCGGTAGCGCCATCTACCACCTTTAGAAAATAGTCGGGATGGAACATATTAGCGCCGGGAAGGTTGGTAAGCAGCATACCGAATGCGATAGGCACCAGCAGCAGAGGCTCGAACCCCTTTACAATAGCCAGGTACAGCAGAACGCAGGAAATGGCTATCATTATAAGACACCTGGGATCGGCTATCAGATAGGCAAAGCCGGTGGTATCTATAAAGTTGGAAAATACATCTGCAAAAGTCATCTGCGATCTCCTTTCTTAAGTTTGTTTCCCTTAAAAGGAGATCAGCCTATAACAACGAGAACATCGCCGGAGTTTACAGTAGAGCCCTTGGTTACGTTGATGGCGGTGACCTTGCCCGCTGCGCCGGCAAAGATCTCGTTCTCCATCTTCATCGCCTCGAGCATTATGACTACGGTATTGGCTTCGACCATATCGCCGACCTTTACCTTTATGTCAAGAATGTTGCCGGGCATGGGCGCGGTAACGCTTGTAGCGCCTGCCGCAACGGGGGCGGCGGCAGCAGGGGCGGGTGCGGGAGC
>ENA-OZHP01000094-OZHP01000094.1-human-gut-metagenome-genome-assembly--contig:-NODE-94-length-37797-cov-5.996556_pt1 | contig 37797 bp, 37 predicted proteins | sample MGYA00244046_ERZ653686 | MGnify/ENA primary metagenome ERZ653686 (study PRJEB26926, sample SAMN06165313) | human gut metagenome | biome: ENVO:00009003; feature: ENVO:2100002; material: ENVO:00002003... | reverse complement strand
CTTACATTTTGGAGTAGATAATGCTCTTTTTCAATGCCAATTTTATATGTTATTATTTTTATCCCACAAAAAAGCGTGAAGAATCAAAATTTTCTCTACTAAAATCTGAGACTTGTGCTATAATAAATTCATAAGCGAACATTTGTTCATAATAAGATAAACAAAGACAATCCGAGGGGGTAGGCTACATGGGAAAAGTAAGAAAACACATCAGAAACCTGCACGATGGGTCTGAGGATGGGGAAAGGATCTTTGATGCCATCGTGGAAGAAGGTAGGGTGACCATTGAATTGAAAACCAGTAAAAAGCAGCTGGTTCAGGTTCCTTGGGAAGACATTGTGACCCAAGTGGATGCAGCGAAACATACAAATTCCAGAAAATAGAAGTTACCTATACAGCCCTATATTTATACGGAGCTGTCAAACGGAACTATCTACGTTGACCGAAAGGTCATGTAGATGGCTCCGTTTTTTGTTTCAGCAAGTTCAAAAAGTAACTTGTTGAAACAAGAAAGTACAGCCAGATTCCCGGCTCAAGGTTCATTCCCGGACGCGGGAGTGAACCTTGAGCCGGGCCCTATATACCGTCAGCCTATTGGGGTGGTTGACCATGGAAGCGGAGATGCGTCTTATGGTCAATAACGACAGGCTGCCTGTGTGGATCTTCGCTTCGCATTTTGCGAAGGAGTCCGCACATGGCCAATCAAGAGAAAACCAGAGTCAAACAGCAGTACTTTATTCCCCTGGAAGTGAAGGAGGGAACCATCATCACGAAAGAATTTGAAGACGCACCACGGATGTGGTCGAAAATCGGGAATCGGAGGGTTTATGCCATTTTGGTCCAGGTTACCAAAGAGCAGTATGAGGCCTATATGCGTCCGGAGTGGAAGGAAGACAAGCGGCAGCAGCGGTTGGCCGAAAAACGACGGAAACGGGAAAAAGCCCAGGAGTAACACCGGGTGGACCCGTCTGCCCAGGGCTGGGATACAGCTGTTTCTTTTGAGCAGTTGTGTGAAAGAGAATATGGATTTAGGGAAGAAACCGGACAAGCGGGATTGGACGAAATCCTGGAGAAAGAGGAGCTGCTGGCAGCCCTGCGGCGTGAACTGGCCAAGCTGGAAAAATTGGACCGGATCATCTTGCAGATGGCCATGAAGGGCATCAGCGAAGCGGCCATTGGCAGGGAAGTGGGCCTTTCTCAAAAAGGGGTCAACAAAAGAAAGCATCGGCTGCTGGAACAGCTCCGGGAGCAACTGAAGGACTACCGGTAACGGAAACGAAAAATCCGGCTGGCAAATTTCTGGCCGGATTTTGCAAAATGGGTACTTAATCCTAGGGAATTTGTCCTGTTATAAGTGAAAGGCAAAACAAGAAGCCCCTGGAGAGGAGGACAAGCCATGGAAAATGGACAAATGCTGAGATGTCGGAGCCAGGCCCTGGATCGGGAACTGGCCGGGGTACTGATGAAAATCAGCGACACAGCTGAACGCGCTGCTCGGAACCTGATGATGCTGCGGATGAAGAGAAAAGCGAAAGGAGCCAATCTCAATGACAAAAGAAACCTTGGCCAGCCTGGCCGCTGAGCTGGAAACTTGTGGGCAAACCCTTTTGAAGATTGCAGAAGCCCTGCAGGCCAAAGAGAAAGCCCCCATCCCGAAACCTCAAAAGCAAGAACCTGCCTCCCAGAAGTTCACCTTGGAAGAAGTGCGGAAGGTGGCGGCGGATAAATCCCGGCAAGGATTTACGGAAGAGGTACGGAATCTGATCCATCGGTACAAGGCGGAAAAACTGTCCGGCCTGGATGCGGCAAAGTATGAAGCCTTCCTGAAAGACCTGGAGGTGATGGGCCATGCCGGGTAACCATGCAGTGCTTTCTGCTTCTTCCAGTTACCGCTGGCTGGCCTGTCCCCCTTCGGCCCTGGAATGTGCCAAGCTGCCGGATGTGCAAAGTGACTTTGCCCGGCAGGAAACGGAAGCCCATGCCCTTTGCGAATTTAAAGTAAAAAAGGCCCTGGGGCAGGAAGAAAAGGACCCCACCAAGACACTGAATTATTTCGATGAAGAAATGGCCGAATGCAGTGATGCCTATACCCAATTTGTGTTGGAGAGTCTGGCTGCGACTAAAGTTGTCTGCAAGGATCCTCTGGTTCTGGTAGAACAGCGGTTGGATTTTTCCCGGTGGGTGCCGGAAGGGTACGGAACAGGGGACTGCCTGATTGTAGCGGATGACACCCTCACCGTTATCGACTACAAACACGGGCTGGGGGTCCTGGTGGACGCGGGAAAAAAATCCCCAGATGATGTGCTATGCCTTGGGGGCGCTGGATCTTTTTGACGGCATCTATGATATCCAGAAAGTCTCCATGACCATCTTCCAGCCCAGGCGGGAAAACGTCAGTACCTGCACCCTGTCCAAAGAAGAATTGCTTCAATGGGCGGAAACGGTGCTGAAGCCTACTGCAGAACTGGCGGCCAAGGGGGAAGGGGAGTACAAAGCCGGTGATCACTGCCGGTTCTGCAAGATCCGAGCCACCTGTCGGAAGCGGGCTGAGTACAACCTGGAGTTGGCCAAGTACGACTTTGCCATGTCTTCCACACTGGAAGAACCAGAAGTAGAAGCCATCCTGGCCAAAGCCGATGAACTGGTAAGCTGAGTTGGGGACGTGAAAGACTATGCACTGCAGCAGGCTCTTTCCGGCAAGAACTGGGCAGGATGGAAAGTGGTGGAAGGCCGGTCCAATCGGCGGTATGTGAACGAAGACGCTGTGGCAGCCAAAGTGGAAGAGACCGGGTATTCTCCCTATGAGAAGAAACTTTTGGGGATTACCGCCCTGACCAAACTGCTCGGGAAGCGCAGGTTTGATGAACTACTGGCCGATTTGATTGAAAAGCCCCAGGGCAAACCGGTCCTGGTTCCGGAAACGGACAAACGGCCGGCTATGCATACGGCGGCTGATGATTTTTCTACAGAAAATGAAGGAGGAAATAAGAATGACTAAGAATTATGTGAATTCGTGCAAAGTGATCACCGGAGTGAATACCCGCTGGAGTTATGCCAATGTGTGGGAACCCAAATCCATCAATGGGGGAACGCCCAAATACAGCGTCAGTCTGATCATCCCCAAGTCTGACATCAAGACGGTGGAAAAAGTCCGGGCCGCCATTAAAGCTGCCTACCAGGAAGGAGAAGAAAAACTGAAGGGGAACAGCCGGGTGGTACCGGCCCTGGAAGCTATTAAGACCCCGCTTCGGGACGGGAATCTGGAACGGCCGGGGGATGACGCTTATAAAGACAGCTTCTTCATCAACGCCAACTCTGCTACCCAGCCAGGTATTGTGGATGCCCACTGTCAGCACATCCTGGAGCGCTCCGAAGTGTATTCTGGGGTATACGGCCGTGCCTCCATCAGCTTCTATGCCTTCAACAGCAATGGCAACAAAGGCATCGCCTGTAGTCTGAATAACCTGCAGAAAATTCGGGACGGGGAACCCCTGGGCGGCAAGCCTCGGGCAGAGGACGACTTTGCTACGGCGGATGAGGATGATTTCCTGGCTTAAGAATAGAGAAAAAAGGTGGCAGAATGCGTTCTGCCACCTTTTCTTATAAGGAGAAACTTATGAAAAGCCTTTCGTTGGATCTGGAAACCTATAGTGATGTGAATTTGGCCAAGTGTGGCGTGTATAAATATGCGGAGTCACCTGCCTTTGAAATCCTTCTTTTCGGGTATGCAGTGGATGGAGGACCCGTGCAGGTCATCGACCTGGCTCAGGGAGAAACCATCCCGGAAGAAATCCTGGATGCTCTCACCGATGACACCGTTACCAAGTGGGCCTTCAATGCCAATTTCGAACGGGTGTGTTTGTCCCGGCACCTCACCGACCTGGGGAGGAGCTTGGACCCCTTTCATGACCAGCATCCTTTATCCCAGGAATGTGCCCGGTTCCTGAATCCGGCGGGATGGAAGTGTTCCATGGTCTGGTCCGCCTATCTGGGGCTGCCGCTTTCTTTGGAGGGAGTGGGGGCCGTGCTGAATCTGGACTACCAGAAGATGAAGGAAGGGCGGGAGCTGATCCGGTATTTTTGCGTTCCCTGTAAGGAAACCAAGACCAACGGCGGCCGGACCAGGAATCTTCCTCAACATGCCCTGGACAAATGGAACCTGTTCAAATCCTACAACAAACGGGACGTGGAAGTGGAAATGGCCATCCAGCAGAGGCTGCAGAAGTACCCGGTGCCAGAAAAAGTGTGGGAGGAATACCATTTGGACCAGGAAATCAACGATCGGGGTATCGCCATTGATCTGGAACTGGCCAGACAAGCGGTGGCCCTGGATGCCCAAAGCCGGGAAAGCCTGATGGCTGCCCTGAAGGAACGGACCGGCCTGGAGAACCCCAATTCTGTCCTTCAAATGCTGGACTGGCTGGAACAACACGGTATGAAGACGGATTCCCTGGGAAAGAAGAATGTGCAGGAGCTTTTGAAAACGGCCCAGGAGCCTTTGCGCAGCGTTCTCTTGCTCCGGCAGAAACTGGCCAAGTCCTCGGTGAAGAAATACCAGGCCATGGAAATGACGGCCTGTAAGGATGGCAGGGCCAGGGGTATGTTCCAGTTTTATGGAGCCAACAGGACTGGACGGTTTGCTGGACGGCACATCCAATTGCAAAATTTTCCCCAGAACCATCTGCCGGACTTATCCGAGACCCGGGAGTTGGTGCGCCAGGGAAACTACGAAGCCCTGGACATGCTCTATGAGTCCATCCCGGATGTTCTGTCCCAGCTGATCCGTACGGCCTTTGTACCCCGGAAGGCATGAAGTTTGTGGTTTCGGACTTTTCGGCCATTGAAGCGCGAGTCATTTCCTGGCTGGCAGGGGAAAGGTGGAAATCTGAAGCTTTTGCAGCTGGAAAGGATATTTACTGCTCAACGGCCAGTCAGATGTTTGGGGTGCCCATTGTGAAGCATGGCATCAATGGGAATCTCCGCCAGAAAGGGAAAATTGCAGAATTGGCCTGCGGCTATGGCGGATCTGTGGGAGCATTAAAGGCCATGGGGGCTCTGGATATGGGAATCCCGGAAGAGGAGCTGGGGAACCTGGTTCAGTCCTGGCGGTCAGCCAATCCCCACATCGTAGATTTCTGGTGGCAGGTAGATGGGGCGGTGAAGACCACCATCAAACAGAGAATCCCCGTCTGGGTGAATAACATTCGCTTTTTTTGCCAGAGCGAAATGCTGTTCATCGAACTGCCCAGCGGGCGGAGACTTTCCTATGTGAAGCCCCAGATTGGGGAGAATCAGTTCGGCGGGGAATCCGTAACCTACGAAGGCATCGGAACAACTAAAAAATGGGAACGATTGGAAAGTTACGGACCGAAGTTCGTGGAAAACATCGTCCAGGGAACGGCCAGGGATATTCTCTGTTACGCTATGCAAACTCTCCGGCACTGTGCCATTGTGGGTCACGTCCATGATGAACTGATTATCGAATGCGACAAAGATGTCAGTGCGGATGCCGTTTGTGAGCAGATGGGCCGGACCCCACCTTGGGCAGAAGGTCTTCTTTTGCGGGCTGACGGCTACGAATGTGATTTTTATAAAAAAGATTAAAATGAAACGTCAGAAAACACCTTCTGCGGTGGCTACAAAGCAGGAGGTGTTTTTATGAACAATCAGAATGAATTCGAACATGCAATTCCTCTATTTCAACGGTTCATGTTGACTCCTAAGGAAGCCAGCGTGTACTTTCATATTGGTGAAAAGAAAATCAAAGCCCTTGCTGCAGAACGCCCGGATGCTTCTTTTATAGTCTATAACGGAAGCCATTTGCTTATCATCCGGAAAGAATTTGAAAAGTTTCTTTGCCAGACTTCGAGTATTTAGTTGAAGGATATGAGTTGACTTATTTGCTGGCTAGAGTGATGTATAGACAAGGAAATAAGAGAAAGGAGACTGGAATTATGCCATGTACGCAGTCGAGTATCCGCAGGGATAAGAGAAAACGAAAATTACGGCCCGGCGAAACGGTTCGGGCAGATGGAAGATATCAGTTCAAATATCAGTTAAATGGAAAACCAAAGTTCTTTTACAGTTGGAAACTGGAACCCACAGATCCACTACCGGCAGGGAAGAAGCCTTGCAAATCACTGAGGGAATTAGAGAAGGATTTGGAAATCCGTTCTGCTATTTGTCCTAACCGCGATGATGATACCATGACCGTTATGGAATTGGTACAGCGTTATTTAGCTGTTAAGACAGGGGTCAAACCTAACACGAGAACAAATTATAATTTTATTGTCAACTTACTGGCGAAAGACTCTTTTTCGCAAAAACCTATCGGTAAGGTCAAGATGTCTGATGCCAAGTTGTGGCTAGTCAAGATGCAATCAGAAGGGAAGGGATATAGCTCCATTCACAGCGTCCGGGGTGTTGTACGGCCCGCTTTCCAGATGGCAGTCGATGATGAAATTTTATGGAGGAACCCTTTTAATTTTGAAATGAAAAAAATTCTCATCAATGATAGCGTGAAACGAGAAGCGGTTTCCCGAAAGGATATGAGGCTCTTCTTGGAATTTTTAAAAAACGACCGACATTATAAAAAATACTATGAAGCGATATTTATCCTTTTCCACACAGGGCTGCGGATCTCAGAGTTTTGCGGGCTGACTGTCGGCGATATTGATATGGAGCATCATACGATTAATGTAGATAAGCAGCTGCAACGGGATATAAGGGGGAAACGCTACATTATTTCTACTAAAACCAAGGCCGGGGCCAGATTGCTTCCTATGACAGAAGTGGTGTATCAATATTTTGCTGAAATCCTGCGCTGTCGTAAACCGCCTAAAGTGGAAGCGATAATCGATGGTTATGGAAATTTTCTCTATTATGATAAAAACGGTAATCCCTTAGTGGCGATGCATTGGGAACATTATTTCGACCGGGCCGTTAATAAATATAACCGGATTTATCGCTACCAACTGCCGACGATCACTCCTCATGTTTGTAGGCATACGTACTGTACCAACATGGCTCTTTCCGGGATAAGCGCCAAGACACTGCAGTATTTGATGGGGCATAGCGATATTTCCATCACGCTTAATGTGTATACGCATATTAAATTCGATAATGCCCAGAAAGAAGTGGAACTTGTCCAGCAGCGGCAGCAGAAAGAAATGGAAAATGTACGCAAAGAGTTAGAACAAGTAGGTGCCATTCGGCCCAAGATTATCCCTTTCAAGAATGAAGCGTAGGAAAAAGAATATGCGAAGAAGGACTCACGGTTTCAAGAGCTGTGGGTCCTTTTCTTTTATATAGCTTTTTTAGATGAAAGCCGGTATATTTTCTGCTACAATGGAACCGTGCATTTTACGCAGAAAATTTTCACGGTAGTACGGTAGTCGCCTTTTACTACTGATTTTACTACGAATGGTGGCCGAGTTATGCCGGTTTATACTACTTTATGGAATATATGAGGTAAATTGCCTGGAGCGGGAAAACGCTATATAACGGCATTTAACGGCATATCTCGGCATAAGAAGGAGTGAAAATAAAGTGATCAAGATACTTTTTATCTGCCACGGCAATATCTGCCGTTCGCCGATGGCGGAATTCATCATGAAGGATCTGGTGGAGAAGGCAGGGCTTTCTCAGGAAATTTTCGTTTCCTCAGCTGCTATGACGTCGGAGGAAATAGGAAATGATATGTACCCGCCGGCCAAGAGGATGCTGACGGCAATGGGCGTGCCTTTCGAGAAGAGGAAAGCCCGCCGCATGACGAAGGCGGATTATGAGGAAAATGATATCATCATCGGGATGGATGAGGAGAACTGGCGACACCTGCTTCTTCTGACGGGCGGTCGGAAGGAAAAGCTGCACCTCCTGATGGATTACACGGACAGGCCCGGCGAGGTTGCCGATCCCTGGTACACGGGAGATTTCAAGGAAACGTACCGGGATATTCTGGACGGATGCAGAGGACTCCTTGCTGCTATTCGGAAAGATGAAGGAATATAGAATTTCATAAGTTTTTCTTATAGAAAGATGGCCGGATTTGAATTGATTCGGCTGTCTTTTCTTTTTATACTTAAGGTAGGAAAGAATGCATTTGTTACGGCAGGAATGCCGGTAAGGGGGGAATAGACATGAAAGCAGGAGTATTTGTAGAACCAGGACGTGTCGAGGTCAATAATGAAGTGCCGATCCCGAAGGTAGAAGGCGAGAATGAAGCCGTGATCCGCGTGCTGCGTGCATGCGTCTGAGGTTCGGACCTCTGGTGGTTCCGCGGCGTCAATCCGCGTCCGCATGGAAGCTTCACGGGTCATGAAGCCATCGGCGTCGTCGAAGAAGTCGGAAGCGCTGTCACGACGGTCAAGAAAGGCGATTTCGTCATCGCTCCATTCACCCACGGCTGCGGCTGGTGCGCTGCGTGCCAGGCCGGCTTTGACGGCAACTGCCTCAATGCGCCGCAGGAAATGAATGCAGGGTATCAGGCAGAATATGTCCGCTTCAAGAATGCGGGCTGGGCCCTGATCAAAGTACCGGGCGAAGCTTCGGACTACACCGATGCCGACCTCAATTCCTTCCTGACACTGGCCGATGTCATGGCGACCGGCTACCATGCCGCCGCTTCGGCTGAAGTGAAGGAAGGGGATACCGTCGTCGTCATGGGTGACGGCGCTGTCGGCCTCTGCGGCGTCATTGCCGCCAGAATGCGCGGAGCCAAGCGCATCATTGCCATGAGCCGCCACGTAGACCGCCAGGAACTCGCCCTTGAATTCGGTGCAACAGACATCGTCGCAGAAAGAGGCGATGAAGCTGTCGCCAAAGTCATGGCGATGACCCACGGATCCGGCGCCGACGCTGCCCTTGAATGCGTAGGCACACAGCTCTCGCTTGATACAGCAGCCAAAGTATGCCGCCCGGGAGCCATCGTAGGACGCGTAGGCGTACCGCACGGAGAAGACGTCGATACCTCCATCCTCTTCTGGAAGAACGTAGGACTTAGAGGCGGCGTCGCACCAGTCACGACCTATGTAAGAAACATCCTTCTCCCCGTCGTCCTGAACGGCACCATCCATCCAGGAAAAGTCTTCACCAAGAGATTCACCCTCGATCAGATCCAGGAAGCATACGATGCCATGGACAGAAGAGAAGCCATCAAATCCCTCCTCGTCATCCATGATGCATAAGGAAATAGGGAAATAAGGCAAGCAAAAAGGACTGCAGGATGAGCAATCATTCCCGCAGTCCTTTCCTATTTTCTATTTCCTGTTTCTTATTCATCTTCATCGTCTTCGAATTTGCTCTGCCAGAGCATTTCGTTGTACTTGTTCTGATAGAATTCCGCTTCTTTCTTTTCGCGCCAGAAGGAGCGGTCGTCGCAGATGGCGACCATTTCGTCGGCGATTTCTTCCATGCTCGGCATGTCGGCATGGGTGAGGTAGTGGAGCATTTTTCCCATGGCGCGTTCGGTGCCAAGTCCGGCGGCGAGGGCGGTGCCGAATTCGGGCGGGTAGCCCATGGCGCTGACTTCCTTTTCTATTTTCGCGCGAAGGCGCTGTCTTTCTTCGTTGTCTATGAAATGTGGTTCCATGAGGCCTCCTTGTTTCCCTTATCTTATAGGAAGAGGGCAGATTTGACAATAGATGCATAGATGCTCCCTTATGGTGTAAAATAGTAGGAAGAGGTCGCAGCATGCGGCTGAAAGAATGGGGGGATACCAAGATGGAAGATGTGAAAGATTTGCTGGGCCGGCTTTTGAACCGCGTCGATGGAAGCGGGATTTCCGATGAGGATCTGAACCGCCAGATCAATGCGATTTACAGCATTTACGCCAGCGCTGTCGGATCGGAACAGATCATCGTGCAGGCGAGCCGGTTCAACGCTTTGAAATATATTCATGACGAGAATCCGCGAATCCGGCTGATCGGAATGGAGCGGCTCATCCTGGAGAGCCGCGAATACACGCACCAGCCAGCTGACGATGAGATCCCCGCCATCCTGGATAAACTGGAGGACAAGCTGGCAGAAATGCTGGCGCGCCAGGCGGTGGAAAAGCAGCTCGAGGAAAAGATCGCTGATCGTCTGGACGAACGTCATCAGGAATATGTGAATGAGATCCGTCAGGAAATCATTGAAGAAGAAATGGGCGAGGGCGAGTCTCCTGCGAACAGGAAGAAGATGGAAAAGCTCGAGGCGATGGACAAGGTGAAGCTGACTTCCACGGTCATGCAGGTCGTCCGTCCGCAGAGCTTATCTGAAATCGTGGGGCAGGACCGTGCCGTGAAGGCGCTGGCTTCCCGCATCGCATCCCCGTATCCGCAGCACCTCATCCTTTACGGGCCTCCGGGTGTCGGCAAGACGACGGCGGCAAGGCTGGTCCTGGACGAAGCGAAGAAGCTTCCTTTCACGGCCTTTGGCGAGAATGCGCCATTTGTCGAATGCGACGGCACAACGCTCCGCTGGGACAGCCGGGACATGACGAACCCATTGATCGGTTCTGTCCATGATCCGATCTATCAGGGCGCGCAGAGGGATCTGGCGGATGAAGGCATCCCGGAACCAAAGCCCGGCCTTGTGACGGATGCGCATGGCGGCGTCCTTTTCATTGATGAAATCGGCGAACTCGATCCGATGATGCTGAATAAGCTCCTCAAGGTGCTCGAAGACAAGAGGGTTCATTTCGAATCGGCTTACTATGATGAAGATGCGCCGGGCATCCCGGAATATATCAGGAAACTTTTCAAGGAAGGCGCACCGGCAGATTTCATCCTGATCGGTGCTACGACAAGGGACCCGTCGGAAATCAATCCGGCGATCCGCTCGCGCTGCGCAGAAGTTTTCTTCGACCCGCTCCAGCCGGAGCATGTCATTGAAATCGTCAATCATGCAGCCGAGAAGCTCAAGGTGCACTTGGACGACGGCGTCGCCCGCCTCATCAGCGAGTATACGATGGAAGGCAGAAAGGCCGTGTCCCTTCTGGCGGATGCCTACGGGCTTGCCGTCTATGAGAAGGGGAGCGCCGATGCGCCTGTCATCACGCTCGATCTCATGAAGAAGACAGCGATGGCATCCCGCCTCTCCCCGTGGTATGACAAGGTGGCAAGCGACGTGCCGAAGGTCGGCCATATTTACGGCCTTGGCGTTGCAGGGTACTGGGGAAGCACGGTCGAAATCGAAGCGACCGCATTCCCGGCAAGGGAAGAAGGAAAAGGGACGATCCATTTCAATGAAACGGCCGGGTCCATGGCCAAGGATTCCGTCGCAACGGCGGCATCGGTGGTGCGCGAGCTCACGGACAAGGTCCTTTCCGATTACGACCTCCACGTCAATATCGTGGGCGGCGGAAATATAGACGGCCCCTCGGCGGGCAGCGCCATCACGGCGGCGATCATTTCAGCCGTGGAAAAGATACCGCTCCGGCAGGACTATGCTGTGACAGGGGAAATTTCCCTCTCCGGCGAAGTGAAGCCGGTCGGCGGCGTGTATGAAAAAGCATTCGGCGCGCGTCAGGCGGGCATGAAGGGCATCCTTATTCCGGAGGGAAACCGTTCGGATATCGAGGAAGGGCACCTGGGCCTGACCGTCACGCCGGTGAAGAATATCCGGGAAGTACTCGACAAGATGCTTGTCAGGACACCCAAGACGGCAGGCGAGGAGCCTTTGCCGGTATAAGGAGGAATTGGTTTGGCAGATACAAAAAAACGCGGCCAGGGAGACTTTCGGCGTGAACCGAAGCCGGACACGAGCTCGATGATCCTGTCCCGCGTCCCGCCGCAGAATGTGGATGCGGAGAAGTCCGTCCTGGGCGCTATGCTCCTCGACAAGGATGCGATCCTTATGGCAGAGGACAAGCTGACGCCGGAGGATTTCTACCGCGAGGCGGATGCCGTCATTTTCAAGGCGATCCTGAACTTGTCCCACAGGGGCGAGCCGGCGGATATCCTGACGGTCACGGAAGAATTGAAGCGCATGGGGCGCCTCGACGATGTGGGCGGCGTTCTTTACATCAATGAACTCCCCATGAATGTCATCTCCCCGAAGTCCGTCGACCGCCATGCCGATATCGTGGCAGGCAAGGCCAAGCTGCGCCGCCTGATCGATGCGGCCGGCATCATTGCCGAGGAAGCGTATTCCGAGCAGGATGCGGTCGAAGACATCACGGACAATGCGGAAAAGTCCATCCTCGAAGTCACGAGGGATGAAAGAAAGAGCGACTTCACGCCGATTGGGGAAGCCGTGCAGAACGAGCTGGAAGAAATTTCCAGAAAGTTCCGCAATAAGGAAACGATCACAGGCATTGCGACGGGCTTCCCGTCCCTGGATGCTCTGACGAGCGGCTTCCAGAAGGGCGACTTCATCATCGTCGCTGCCCGCCCGTCCATGGGTAAGACGGCCTTCGTCCTCAATATGGCAAAGAATATGAGTATTTCCTCGGCGCACAAGCATGTTGCCTTCTTCTCTCTGGAAATGTCCCGAGAGCAGCTCGTGCAGAGACTTCTCTGCTCCACGGCCCTGATCGACAGTGCCAAGCTCCGCACCGGCCGCATTTCCACGCAGAAGGAATGGGACCAGCTCGCCAATGCAGCCAGCGTCCTCATGGATGCGCCGCTGTATATCGACGACACGCCGGGCGTCTCGGTCTCCGAGATCCGCTCCAAGTGCCGCCGCCTCAAGGCCGAGCAGGGGCTCGACATCATCATGATCGACTACCTCCAGCTGATGCAGGCCAAGAGCGCCGCAAGAAGCGGGGATAACCGCCAGCAGGAAATTTCCGAGATTTCCCGATCGTTGAAGAGCCTTGCCCGTGAGCTGAATGTCCCTGTCATCGCGCTTTCCCAGCTTTCCCGAAGCGTCGAAGCGCGTCAGGACCACAGGCCGTTCCTCTCCGACCTCCGTGAATCCGGATCTCTGGAACAGGATGCCGATATGGTCAGCTTCCTTTACCGCGAAGCGTACTACAACCGTGAAATCGAGGATGATGACCCGAGAAAGAATGAAACGGAAATCATCCTGGCCAAGAACAGAAACGGTCCGGTCGACACTGTGAAGCTCCACTTCGCCGGCCAGTTCACGCTGTTTTATGAAATCACGAATCAGGAACCGCCGCCCGATATGCAGTGATCCTGACCTTGGAAAGAGGGAAATATTATGGATTTATTCGGACATGAGGATCCCGAAGACCGCCTGGCAAGGGAAAGGCAGATGTCGTATGCGTCGCATGAAGAAATCAAGCGCGCTATCGAAGCCTGCCATCGCTGCCATCTCCGTGATGAGGGAGGCCTCGGCCCCGTCCTTTCGACAGGCCCGGCCGATGCTCCGCTCATGATCGTCGGGGAGGGCCCCGGGCGTGTGGAAGATGATTACGGCGGACCCCTGATTGGTCCGTCGGGACAGCTCCTCGACAAAGCTCTCGCCTCCGTCGGCATCACGCGCGACCATGTCTATGTGACGAATATCGTGAAGTGCCGCCCGCGCGGCAACCGCACGCCGACGATCGAGGAAGGCCATTTCTGCGGATCCATATGGCTTGCTGAAGAAATCCGGCAAGTAAAGCCGAAGGTCATCATCGGCCTTGGCAAAGTCGCCCTCCGTTTCTTTCTGGGAAGAGACGCGGGCATCGTCCGTTCGCGCGGACACTGGATCGACTACCACGGGATACCCGTCATGCCGACCTTCCATCCGGCCTACCTCCTGCGCCAGACCGGCCATGAACTCGTCGAAGCCAAGTGGCAGGTCTACTACGATCTGAAAGCGGCGAAGGAAAGGGCTGAAGAAGCAGCGCCTGACTGGGTGTGGAAGAGTGAAACACCGCCGAACCTTCTTGAGGAGCTTACCGGCGAGCGTGAGAAACGCCACGCGGGAGGGCCTCATTTCTGACAGAAAAATAACGGATGCATTCCTTTGACACGGGGCCGCCTTTGCGGTATCCTGTCAATATGTCGCAAGACATGGAATCCATCCGTTTCTTTATACCCGGGAAGGGTTTTCATAAAAAGGGGAAATTGCATTGCTGAAGAAAATCATTCTGGCCGCATCGATCGTGATCGCGCTCTCGCCCGTCATCGGGATTGAGGCCAAGACTCCGGCATCCAGTAAGGGGAAGCAAGCGCCGGCTCCCATTGTTACGATCACATCCAGCGCGCCTGCCGCAGAGACAGTGAAGGCAGCGCCTGAAAAAGAAGCGCCTGTCCAGGTCAAAATCACGCCGGCCAAGGCAGAGACCAAGGCAGAAACGACCGAAAAGGAAGGAAGGAAGAAGCCTGCCTTTGAAGACAAGCGCATAGAAATCAACCTTGCCAGCCGCCTCCTGACGCTCTATCAGGGAGACGTGGGCATCCGCATGTACCCGGTCGCTCCAGGCAAGCCTGACTCTCCGACGCCTGTCGGCAGAAGAAAAGTCGTCGATATGGAAATCAATCCGACATGGATCGATCCGGACCATCCGGAAGTGGAAATCCCATCCGGCCCTGACTGCCCGATCGGCTACCGCTGGATCGGCATCGGCGGCAACTACGGCATCCACGGGACAAACGTCCCCTCTGCCATCGGCACCTATGCGTCCCATGGCTGCGTCCGCCTCAATGAAAAAGACGTCGAAGACCTTTATGCGCACATTGTCAAAGGCATTCCCGTCGACATCATCTACGAACGCGTCGTCATCCACGTGCAGCCGGACAAGACGCTGACCTACTACGTCTATCCCGACGGTTACCACAGAGAACCGCTGACCGTCAAGGATATCGAAAATAAGCTCGCTCCTTACGGCGTCTCTGCTTTCGTGAATGAAGACCAGGTCAGGGAAGCCATCGAATCCTCCGACGGCCAGCCGAACTACGTCGCCAAAGTCTACGACCTTTACGTCAAAGGAACGAAGCTTTCCGACAAGGCCCTTGGCAAAGACGGCGCTGTCTACATCCCCGTCATGCCCGTCGCCAATGCGGCAGGCGTCCGTGCCGAATGGTCCCCGAACTGGCAGCAGGTCAGGACCAAGTACGGAAGAGCACCGGGCATCTCCAAAGGCGGCTCCCTCTACGTTAATGCCAACGAAGCAGCTGCCCTCTTCGGTCTCAAAGGCACCCTCGAAGACAACGGCACCTACGTCATCCAGTAAAATGGTCTCTTGATATTTGTCACCATTTCTTTTATACTGACTTCAAAAGGTACCTCTGTCACCATAGACGCGTTATTCGCTACGCGTTGGCGACGAGGTACTTTTTTATGTGTATTATCAAAGACAAAAGCATCTCCCCGGCGCGGCAGCTGCGCGTTTTGAGGAGATGCTTTTTTGCAGATGATGGGGATTTTTAGTCGTCTACTTTCCATGAGTCCGGAAGGAGGCAGCCGACGAGGATGCCCACGACGAGGACGCCGTACTTGATGCCTGAGGGCATGAAGAGGTCGGCGACGGCGTACATCAGGACGACGACGGCGGCGAGTTCCTTTCCCCTGGGGTAGACGCGGTAGCGCTGGAACCAGGAGGAGAAGAGGATGACGTTCGCAATGAGCGTCAGGAAGAGCTGCGCGCCTGTGATGATGACGAGCGTCGTCATCTGCGGCAGCTGGAGCAGATAAGCCGCTGTCATGATGCCGATGGCAATGAGGGCGACGGGGATAAGGAAGAGCATCCTTTTGATGAATGTTTTCCTTCGTATGGTCTTTCTCCAGTCGAATGCGTTCTTCCTGTATGCCGAGAAGGCGAGGATCAGGATGGTGAGGACGTATTCGGCAATGAAAAACAGATTGGCCTGATGAGGTGTCATAGTGTTCCTTTCCCAATAAAACAGGACGGGCTCATTCGCTTGCGAGCTCGTCCTCATCTATAAAGTGCGGCTTCTTGCGGAGCGTCTTGTCCGCATAGCGTGCGATTTCTATGAAATTTCCATCCGGGTCGATGAGGTAGATGCTCTTCATCGGTCCGCGGGCGCCGTTTCTATCGACGATGCCGGTCACAAGCGGTGCATGGCGTTCTTCCAGCTCGCGGAGCACGTCTTCCATCGGATCGTCCGTGATGAGGCAGAGATTGATGATGCCCATGCGCACAGCGCTCGGAGCAAAGTCCGTCAGTCCTTCTTTCAGCGTGATTTCACAGGAACCGAAATATAGGCAGATTTGCCCGTCTTTTTCATGCGCTTCCATGGAAAGGACATCATGATAAAAGCGGAGACACCGGTCGATGTCCGGCGTGGTCAGTACGATATGGTGATTATCGCGTAGTTTCATGAATTCCCCTCTTTTCTTGTCTCTTTCGGAAGTATGGTTATTATTTTAATGACTTTCGTTCAAAAGTGCAAACCGTAATGCACGATACACAATAAAAGAATGTGAAAGAAGAACTCTTCATCCACATTCCTTTATTTTATTCTTATTCTATTATATACGATGAATCAATGATTCGTAAGTCTTACCGGGCCAGCGCGTCCTTGCCACCTGCGATGCCCGGATGGGTCATCTCATAGGGCGAGAGAATTTTCTGGATCGCGCTTTCAGAGAGGAGCTTCCTTGCAAGGAGGATTTCCCGCACGGGCCGTCCTGTCGTGTAAGCTTCCCTCGCAGTCGCGGCGCACTTTTCGTAGCCGATATGCGGGAGGAGCGCTGTGATGACGCCGACGCTGTGGTCGACCCAGCTCTTGCACTGCTCTTCATTCGCCTCGAGGTCCTTCAGCAGTTTCTCAGTGAATGTGGTGACTGCATTCGTGAGGTAGAGGAAGGAGTGGAAAAGGTTGAAGGAAAGGACCGGCTCCATGACGTTCAGTTCGAGCTGCCCGTTTTCGACGGCCAGTGTCAGGGTAAGGTCATTCCCAATGACCTGGTAGCAGGTCTGGTCGAGGACTTCGGCAATGACCGGATTGACTTTGCCTGGCATGATCGAGGAACCGGGCTGGCGGGCGGGCACCTTCAGTTCATTGAGGCCGCAGCGCGGGCCGGATGCCATGAGACGGATGTCATTGGCAATCTTGATGAGGGAAAGGGAAACGACCTTGAGCGCGCCGGAGACATCGGCAAAGCAGTCTGTCGTATTCGTCGTGTCGATCAGGTTGTCCGCTGTCTTGAAGGAAAAGCCGGTCAGCCGGGAAAGGATTTCCGGGAAGAGGCGGATGTATTCCGGTTCTGCATTGAGCCCGGTGCCGACGGCGGTGCCTCCCATGTTGAGCGCTTCCAGAGAAGAAAGGGAAAGGGAAATGCGGCGGATCCCGCGGCGCACGGCAACGGCATACGAATCCATTTCCTCGCCAAGGGTGATCGGCACAGCGTCCTGGAGGTGCGTGCGTCCCATCTTGATGACGTCCTTGAATGCTTCTCCCTTTTCATCGAAGCCTCTTGCCATGGAAGAAAGCGCATCCATCAGGCGGTATGCCTTCCTGACGAGGCAGACCTTGATCGAGGTCGGGAAGACATCGTTCGTCGACTGCGCCATGTTTGCATGGTTGTTCGGTGAAATGATGTCATAGCGGCCCTTCGGATAGCCGAGTAGTTCGAGCGCGCGGTTGCAGAGGACTTCATTCATGTTCATATTGACGGATGTGCCGGCGCCGCCCTGGATGGGATCCAAAGGAAACTGGTCGAGCAGTTTTCCTTCGATGATTTCATCCGCTGCGCGTATGATGGCGTCCCCGATTACGGGATCCATCCGTCCTGTCTTCAGATTGGTCAGGCAGGAAGCTTTTTTGACGACAGCCATGGACTGGATGAAATCCGGGTCAAGCTGCGCGCCGGTGATCTGGAAATTTTCCATGGCTCTCATCGTCTGCACGCCGTAATATACCTCATCAGGTACGAGTTTCTCTCCCAGAAAATCATGTTCCTTTCTCATTTTGCAAGCCTCCTGTAAATGAAATAGATAGATTTGATAGAAATGGATAACTTTTCCTTATAGCAAAACAGAGCTTTACATAAGAAAAGGGGGGCAGAGCTTCCGCACGAAGCGGACCGCTCTGCTCCACGAAGAAGGGCGTCCGGCACTGCTCTGCCGGACGCCCTTGTCGCTCTTATGTACTTATGGAAATGCTCTAAGGAGTGCTCTCCTATAAAAATAGTGTACATCTATCACCGAAAAGTGTCAAGAAAAATTTTGTCAAATTTCTGTAAGGAGAAAAGGAGCAGCTTTTGCTCATTTCTTTGAGAAAAAGTATATTTTCCAGGGCTGACAAGAATTGTAAACGTATTTTCTCATCAGATTCAAAGAATAAAGAGTTAACAATTTATTTTTGAACAATTGCAAGATAGATATAACAGAAAAAAGAGGACCCGTCGGGCCCTCCTTGGCTTTTCATGGAGCGGATGAAGGGAGTCGAACCCTCCTGTCCAGCTTGGGAAGCTGGCGTTCTACCGATGAACTACACCCGCATATTCAATTACTAAGTAATCATATCATTTTTTGTGAAAAATTTCCAGTCCCACTCTCAAAGCTGCGATAAAGCTTGAAGAAACCGAAGTTTTCAGGGAATGCTCTAAAGCGCTAAAAATTTTCATTAAGTCCCGGAAAACGCGAGAAATCTATATATCGCGAATTCAGAAAAGTGAATACGATTTTACAAAAATTATGAAAATCAATAATAATTCATACTATTTCCAAATATAAACTAACAATAAACTCAAATCTATATTAATAGAAATCTATAAAATTTTAAGCATAGTAGAGCTTATTGAAGAAAATCTAACATATAGCAATTTTCGATAAAAACTGATATAATATTTTCTAATAAATCAGTATATTTTTTGTTTATTATTTCAGCAATACGGCGTATTCCTTTTTGATAAATTGACAAGCGGAGAATAGAGAAATGGACAAATTCAAAAGGTTTCGTTTCTTCTTTTACTTGCCGATCATTATTATCGGCTTGCTCTGCACGATTGTCTTCGACTGGGCTCTCTATGTCCAGGAGGAAAAAACCCTACAGAACTGGATGCAGCAGATCGCGGATGCAGAAATCCTGCATCTGAACCGCGCCATGGACAGGTATATCAATATTTCAGCGGCCATCGAGGACCATTTGATGGAGAACAGGGGACTTCCCCCGGGGGATTACATTCGTAATCTCTACTTCTACTCGATGAGCCAGTCTTTGCGTGAAATAGAGATCCAGACGGCGCCGGACGGACAGGTGCGCCCAATCTATCCGCAAAGCGGCAGTGTGCTTTCCGGTTTCAACCTTTTCGGAGAGAACCAGTTTGCCAAGCGCGCAGCTTATGGAAGAGCGCAGGATGTCGTCGTCATTGAATCCGGCGTTCCTATGGCAGACGGCACGACGGGTATGGCAGTCGTCCGTCCTGTTTTCATGGACAGGACTGCCGATAAATCCTTCTGGGGCTACATCGTGGTAGCAGTCGACCAGGACAAGCTCGTCCACGAGGCGAATATCGACCGCCTCGACCAGATGGGCATCGTCTATACGCTGATGAGAAAAGGCTATGGTGAGTCCGAGTACACTTTGATCGACACGAATCAGAACTCGACGCACAGGGCGATCGATGCATGGAGCACGATCCAGTCCTCCGGCACCGTCGATGGGGACGAATGGCGCCTCATCATGCATCCGACAGGCGGATGGGTGAACTTCTGGCTGCTCTTCATTTCCACATGGGCAGGCCTCATCACCACATTCATCATTGCATGGCTCTGGCAGAGAAATAAGCGTCTCCGCTTCATCGGCGAGACAGATGCGCTGACAGGCGTATTCAACAGAAAGGGCGGCGACATCGCCGTCGACAAGTACCTGCGTACGAACCCGAGAAAATCGGCGATGGTCATTGCCGTCGACGTGGATAATTTCAAAATCATCAACGACGTCTACGGTCATGCGGCAGGGGATCTTGCACTGAAGACCTTCGTCCGCGACATGAAGCGCATCTTCGGCGCCAATGCGATCATCACCAGAAACGGCGGCGATGAATTCGTCATCTTCTGTCCTTACAATAATAAGGAAGGCGTTTTCAATGATATGCGCCGCTTCACGGAAGAACCGCATATCTTCGGTTTCAACGACAAGGAAATCCATTTCACTTCGTCGCTTGGCTGCGCTGCATACCCTGAACAGGGAAGCAACTACGGCAACCTCTGCATCAAGGCAGACTTCGCCCTCTACGGCGCGAAGATCGACGGCAAGTCCGGCTGGAGGAAGTTTGATTCTTCCCTGACGGAACTCCGCCACCGTTTCCAGTTCGGCTTCAACCTGAGCGATATGGCAAACGGCATGCCTGGTGCCATGATCGTCTACAAGGCAGACAAGAGCGGCAAGCTTCTCTTTGCGAGCCACATGGCCATCGATTTCTTCGGATGCACGGACTGGGACGATTTCATGAAGTACACCAGGACCACTGTCTGGAAGCTCATCTATACCGAAGACCTCCAGTATGTCCGCTCGGAAATCAAGAGACAGACGCATCTTGAGAAGAACAAGAACAATATTCACTTCGTCAACCACCGCATCGTCACGAAGGACGGCAGAGTGAGGGAAGTGGAAATCATCGGGCGCCTGCGCCACAATGCATTCTACGGCAACCTGTACTATGTAACCCTCTATGACCGCGAGCAGAAGCTTGAAAATCTGAGCTCGGACAAGCACCCCTGCAAAAACAAGCATGTGGGAATGAAGCCGGATGAAAAGAAAGATGATAAGTAGTTTATAATAAAAGGACTGTGAAAGATGGGATGACCATTTCTCGCAGTTCTTTTTTATTTCCATACAAATCGGCAAGGCTCTGTTTCTTACGATTTCCTCATGTCATGGTAAAATAATAAAAAAGGAGGAATTATGGAAACGAAATATTATGATATCGGTTTGAACCTGTTCACCCGTTCCTTCCCGGACCCGGAGAAGATCATACGGAATGCGGAAGAGGCCGGGGTGCGCTGCATCCTGACCGGCTCGGAAGCGCGTGAGAATGAGCTGGTGGCAGATTTTGTGAAAAATCATGACGTATGGGGCACGGCGGGCATCCATCCGCACAGCGCCGATACGGCGAAGGAAGAAGATGTTGAGCGCGTCAGAGAGCTTGTCATGACGAATCCGAAAATCGTGGCTGTCGGAGAGACGGGCCTTGATTACGATCACATGTATTCGAAGAAGGAGAACCAGATCCATTTCTTCAAAGAGCTTCTGGATGTGGCTGAGGAAACGGGAAAGCCGCTCTTCCTTCACGAAAGGGATGCAGCGGATGATTTCATTGCCTGCTTCAAGGGCCATGAGGATCTCTGCCGCCGTGCAATCGTCCACTGCTATACGGGGGACAAGAAAACGCTTGAGCGCTTCCTCGATATGGGCTTCTACATCGGCATCACGGGATGGATCTGCGATGAAAGGCGCGGGGAGGCTCTGCAGGACGCTGTTTCCATCCTGCCTTTGGACCGCGTGATGATCGAGACGGATGCGCCGTACCTCACACCGAGGGGCTACCACCTGCCAAGGACGAACGTGCCGCAGAACATTACCTACGTGGCAGAAACGCTTGCCAGGTACATGCAGGTGCGCCTCGATCCGCTTCTCGAAGCAGCGAAAAAGAACACAGAAGACTTCTTCCACATCAAGAGCTGAGGGTCTCAAAAAAGACTCTCAGGTTTCACATGAGACACTATTGACTCATTTCAATGTGTATGATATGATTGTCTCATCTAAGACAGAAGTGTCTTATTTGATACAGTATAGTTGCAAATGAGAGAGGTGTTTTATGGAAACGGGGACCAGAGAAAACGAATTGAAGAAGCTGGCTTCCGCGCTCTGTATGAAACCGGGAGGCTCTGCCAGGGATCTGGCAGCGGCGGCCGGGATCAGCAAAGCGACATTCTACAGGGTGTATTCATCCAAAGACCATTTAGAAGAAATCCTGACGGAAAGGGCCGAAGAGGTCGTCGAAGGCCTTTTTGCCATTACGGAGAAGGATATCACGAGCCGCAATGCGCTTTCGGAAATGATGCGCTGGTGCTGCGACAACCGCGAGTACCTGATGTTCCTCTGCCGCTCGGCTCTTCTTGGCGACAGCTGCGTGGACACATGCCGCTGCTCGTATGACGACAGGATGAGAGCATTTTTCCTGAAGGGCCAGCAGCGAGGCGAATTCCGCGTCGATGTGCCGGCCGCTGTGATGGCGGAAATTTTCGGCGGCGAGATGGCCGCTTTGTTTGAAGCAGAAAGCCGGGGCCGGATCGCTTCGGCGATGATGGCGGATTATTGGGAGACCATATTCCTGTTCGGTGTGGAAGGTAAAGGAAAGAAGGAAAGCCATGAATAATATGAATGAGGTGAAATCACCGAAGAAGCCAGTCTTGATGTACTACGTCATCATCTTCCTTCTGGTGATTCTGTTCAACTCCGCGGTCATGCCTGCATGGCGTGAACAGCAGGTGAAGGAAGTCGACTACTCGACATTCATGAACCTGACGGATGAGAAGAAGATCGACAAGGTCGAAGTGGATGAGAACCAGATCCTCTTTACGGAAAAGGGCGACACGAAGCAGACTTACAAGACAGCTCTCATGAATGACCCGCAGCTCGTCAGCCGTCTGCATGATTCCGGCGTCACATTCACCGGACAGATCGTGGACAAGATGAACCCGATCCTTTCCATCCTGCTCAGCTGGGTACTCCCGATCCTGATTTTCTTCTGGATCGGCCAGTACATGAATAAGCGTCTCATGAAAAACATGGGAGGCGGACCGGGAGCCATGCAGTTCGGCCTCGGCAAATCCAATGCGAAGATCTTCGTCAAACCGACAGACGGCATCCGCTTTGCCGATGTAGCCGGTGAAGATGAAGCGAAGGAAGGCTTGCAGGAGGTCGTCGAATACCTCCACAATCCGTCCAAGTACAAGGAAATCGGCGCGAAGATGCCGAAGGGCATCCTCCTCGTCGGACCGCCAGGCACAGGCAAGACCATGCTGGCCAAGGCAGTCGCAGGGGAATCGAACGTACCGTTCTTCTCCATTTCCGGTTCTGAATTCGTAGAAATGTTCGTCGGCATGGGCGCAGCCAAGGTCAGAGACCTCTTCAAGCAGGCGAAGGAAAAAGCACCATGTATCGTATTCATCGATGAAATCGATGCCATCGGCCAGAAGAGAGGCGCGACCTCCATCGGCGGCAATGATGAACGTGAACAGACGCTGAACCAGCTCCTCACCGAGATGGACGGCTTCGAAGAAAACACAGGCGTCATCATTCTGGCGGCAACAAACCGTCCGGAATCCCTCGACCCCGCACTGACCCGTCCGGGCCGTTTCGACCGCCAGGTGCCGGTCGTCCTCCCAGACCTTCAGGGCCGCGTGGAAATCCTCAAGGTTCATGCTGCCAAGATCAAGACAGCTCCGAATATTGATTATGACAAAGTAGCGCGCATGGCTTCCGGCGCATCCGGCGCTGAGCTTGCGAACATCGTGAACGAAGCAGCCCTCCGCGCTGTCCGCGACCACAGAAAAGTCGCAACGCAGGAAGACATGGAAGAATCCATCGAAGTCGTCATTGCAGGCTACCAGAAGAAGCATGCGATCCTGACAGACAAGGAAAAATGCGTCGTCGCATACCATGAAATCGGCCACGCTCTCGTGGCTGCCATGCAGACACATTCCGCTCCTGTCCAGAAGATCACAATCATTCCTCGTACAAGCGGCGCTCTCGGCTACACGATGCAGGTCGAAGAAGGCAACCATTACCTCATGAGCAAGGAAGAAATGGAAAACCAGATCGCTACCCTGACCGGCGGCCGCGCAGCTGAAGAAGTCGTATTCCATACATCCACAAGCGGCGCTTCCAACGATATCGAAAAGGCTACCCGCCTTGCCAGAGCCATGATCACACGCTTCGGCATGAGTGATGAATTCGGCATGGTCGCTATGGAAATCGTCACGAACCAGTACCTCGGCGGAGACACGACACTCGCATGCTCGCCTGAAACTCAGGCAAGAATCGACAAAGCCGTATCTGCCCTCATCAAGAAGCAGTACGAAAAGGCAGTAAAGCTCCTGGAAGAAAACCGTTCCAAGCTGGATGCCCTGGCCAAGTACCTCTACGAAAAAGAAACCATTACAGGCGACCAGTTCATGCACATCCTGGAAAACGGCCTGCCGGAAGAAAAACCGGCACAGCCGGCTCCCTCCATGGACCTGAACCTGGAAAGATAAAGCTAAAGGGAGCTGTGAAGGAATGTCCCCTCATTCCTCACAGCTCCTTTTTGCCGCCCCATATTCTTTTAACCATTTCCGGAATGTCGGAAGGCAGGCCGTCCCTCTGTCAATGCAATTCCCTCCCACGGCCATGACGACAGGATGCCTGCTGTCGTCATTTCGAGCGGAGCAGCCTGCCGCTATGGGTGTATATGTTATCCTTTCTATTGATACGCAGAGCCGGGAAATCTCCCGCGCTGATGTGGCTCAATGGTAGATGAAATGTTATCCCTCCCAAAGAACGAGGGAACAACGTCTGAAGTCTATTTTCTATCATTCCATTCTTAGACTGCCGGTCAATTATTTCATGTACATCCGCCCTATCTGTGGTATAATTTATAGAAATTTGGTATTTTTCTTATGAATTTTTACGCGAGGTGAATGGTGAAACAAGTGATTCTATCCGCCCTTTCCTGGGTGGCAGGTACGTCTCTGGTGATTATGGCACTGCTTCATGCAGGCGGAGACTTCCCTGATATCCACAGCTATGTGCAGCCCCGGCTGGGCGCGGCGCTCCTGGTCTTCCTTATCGTATCCTTCGGCCTTTTTTCCGTACTGGACAGAAAGTACCTGAAACGGCTTCTCCCCTGGGCGGTGATTCTGCCCCTTCTCTGGATGGGCACCTTTACCTGGGCCTAAGGCTTCGCCTCCCTGCCGGAGAAAAAACATCTGGGCGACTACTACGTGCTGGGTGCCCTTCTCATGGCCCTTCCCTATGTGTACACCGCCTGGACTGCCAGGGTGAAGCGGTTTTCCTCTCTATGGACAGTCATCGCAGGGATTTACACCTTCTTCATGGTACTCATCCCCTTCATCTACATCGGCTACTACGTGCTCTTCGGCGGGGAAATGGATATGTTTGCCATGATGGCGGTGCGCTCCACCCACCTGAAGGAAATCAAGGACTTCCTCCGCACCATGGGGTCCCCCATGCATCTGGCAATGGCGGTCATTGCCCTTGGCATCGTCATTTCCTGCGCTGTCGTCCTGTCCCGCTCCATGATGAAAAGAGCTCGCAGTTTTGAAGGAAATATCTTTAGAGGCAGCGGGAAATCCTTCTCCGTCGGGCTCCTTGTGATTTCCGTCCTCTTCTTCGGCGGATTCTACCAGCAGATTACCCATGTATTTCCTGCCACCATCTTCAAAGCCCTGAACTCCTCGGGCAGCGAATTCCAGCTTCTGCAGAAGCTCAATGACAACCTGGACAAAAATGTGAAAACCATGACCTTCCTTGCGCCGAATCCGGAAAACGGCATTGACGAAGGCACCCACATCGTCATTATCGGTGAAAGCGCCAACAGGGACCACATGAAGGCCTTCACGCCGGACTATCCGGAAAATACCACCCCCTGGCTTTCGGAAATGGCGAAAACAAAGGACTTCGCCCTAGGCTACAAGGCATACTCCAACTTCCCCAATACCCTCTTCTCCCTGTCCTACGCCATGACCAGCGCCAACCAGTACAGCGACATGTCCTTTGAAGACGTGGTGAGCATGGTGGACGTGGCCAAAGCCGCCGGATACCGCACCGACTGGATTTCCTTCCATAACCGCAGCTCCATGTCCAGCGCCGGCGTCACCATGATTGCAGAACGGTGTGACGACTCCTACTGGGAAAAGAACTATGACGGCTACACCCTGGAAGTGCTGAAGAAACTGCCGCCTGCCAAAAAGCGCATTATCTTCATCAACATTGACGGCAGCCACTACACCTACATCGCCCGGGTGCCCGTGAACCTTCGGGATGAGCTGGGCATCTCCAAAGAAGACCCCTACCATGACTACGACCTCACCATCGCCTACGACGACCGGGTGATGAAAGAAATTTTCGAATACGCCAAGGCAAACCTGAATCTCAAATCCATGATTTACTTCTCCGACCACGGCGAAAACATGAAACACTACCACACCACATCCCCCTTCTACTACGACATGGTGCACATTCCTTTCTTCGTCTACCTTTCCCCGGACTACCAGGCCGCCCATCCGGAACTCATGCCCGCCCTGAAATCCCATGAACAGCAGGTCTTCACCAACGACCTGGCCTTCGACACCGTCACCGGCATCTGGCAGGCAAAGACCAACTTCTACCAGTCCAAATACGACTTCTCCTCTAAGGACTACGCCATCAACATGGACAACGCCACCACCTTTGAAAGAAAGAAGGAAATCAAAGACGACCCTGTGTGGCAGGGGAAATAAAAAAGAGCAGGAAAACCGAAATGGTTTTCCTGCTCTTTTTTTGAGAGCTTTATTCTGTACAGGGTAACTTATGAAATTAACGTCCAAAGGAGCTTTATTCTGCCACCGCAGGCGGGGTGGCAAAGGAACTGGAGTCACTCCAGCGAACTGGATTCGTAGGGGAGCCTAAGCGACCTGAGAATCCAGTGAGTCGGTGATAGCCGTGCTGTAGGGAGCCCAAGGCGACTGAGAATCCAGTGAGTGACATGCTTCCCTTTGGGTAAGTCCCGCGAAGTGGGCAAGGGGGTGGCCACCGCAGGCGGCCAATTCAGCAGAATGGAACGCTGCGGTCAAACGTACTGCCCTACGCTTATTCTTTTCTTGGTATCATGTAATGCAGCGCGTCCATAGTGCCCCGTTAGAGGTGGCAAAGGAACTGGAGTCACTCCAGCGAACTGGATTCGTAGGGGAGCGGGAACGACCTGAGAATCCAGTGACATGCTTCCCTTTAGGAGAAAGGTGGTGGCGCAGCCGCCGAAGGCGGCTAATCACAGTCATTCTGTTTATGAAGTATGAAACAAATGCTGAGCGTAGAGAAAATCCCCATGAGCGCCAGCGAACACAACCTTTCTACACAACCTGCCGCGAAGCGGCACCCCCTTTTGGTGCCTGTGGGCACCACCTTTCCCCCGCAAGCGGGGGCACAATACAAAAGGGAAATGAATCCTTTGAACCCGGGCCGCGAAGCGGCCCATTAATCCCTTGAAAACAGGTCTCTGGTATATACTTTTTCCTTCACCGGCAGCAGATCTTCGCTTACCCGGTTGGCCAGGATGATGTCCGATTTCTTCCGGAAATCTTCCAGGTCCTGGGTGACGGGCACGCCATCGAAGGTGTCCTTGTCCAGGGTGGGCTCATAAATGATAAGAGCGATTCCCTTTTCCTTCAGCCTTTCGATGATACCCTGGATGGCGGAGGAGCGGAAGTTGTCGCTGCCGCTCTTCATGGTGAGGCGGTATACGCCCACCAGCTTGGGAGAAAGGGAAGCGATGTGGTCCGCAATGTACTGTTTCCTCGTTTCATTGGCTTCCACCACCGCACGGATCATGGTTTCCGGCACATCCTTGTAATTGGCCAGGAGCTGCTTGGTGTCCTTGGGCAGGCAGTAGCCGCCGTAGCCGAATGAGGGGTTGTTGTAGAAATCGCCGATGCGGGGGTCATAGCCCATGCCCTTGATAATATCGGCGGTGTGCAGTCCTTTTTCTTCGGCGTAGGTGTCGATTTCATTGAAATAGGCCACGCGGATGGCCAGGAAGGTGTTGGAGAAGAGCTTGATGGATTCCGCTTCCGACGAGCCTGTAATGAGCACGGGAATATTTTCCTTAATGGCTCCTTCCTGCATGAGGGAAGCAAAGAGCCGGGCCTTTGGGAGGAGGGCTTCCTTCCCTTGGGGAATGCCTACGATAATGCGGGAAGGATAGAGGTTGTCGTAAAGGGCCTTCCCTTCCCGAAGAAATTCCGGCGCAAAGAGGATGGAAAGCTCGGGATACCGGGCGGAAATTTTCTTGGTGTAGCCGATGGGGATGGTGGATTTGATAATCACCACCGCTTTGGAACCTGCCTGGCGGATCTGGGTAAGAATGGACTCCACCGCCCTGGTGTCAAAGCGGCCGGTTACGTCGTCGTAATTGGTGGGAGCGGCAATAATGATAAGCTCTGCATTCCGGTAAGCACTGTCCCCGTCCAGGGTGGCAGTGAGAGAAAGCTCCCTGTTTTTCAGATAGTCTTCAATATAGGCATCGGCAATGGGAGACTCCTTCCTGTTCACCATGTCCACCTTTTCAGGGATTACGTCCACCGCAGTCACATCATGGTGCTGGGCAAGGAGAATGGCATTGGAAAGACCTACGTAGCCGGTACCGGCAATGGCTATTTTCATAAATAATTCCTCGCTTCTTTATAATGATAGTCTTTATCCTATTATACTCTTTCCGGCGGAACGTGGGAACAGCGGCGGGACAGGGGACAGGAAACTATTGGCGAAAAGTTTCCTGTTGAGCGTGGGGACAGTCGTGGTTCATTGGGGCAGGAAACTATTCACGAAAGGTTTCCTATTGAGCGGGGAGACGATGGCGGTTCATAGGGACAGGAAACTATTGGCGAAAAGTTTCCTACTGAGCGGGGAGACGATGGCGGTTCATAGGGACAGAAAACTATTGGCGAAAAGTTTCCTACTGAGCGGGGGAACAGTGGTGGTTCATGGAGACAGGAAACGATACGCGAAGGGTTTCCTATTGAGCGTGGGGACGATGTGGTTCATGGAGACAGGAAACGATACGCGAAGGGTTTCCTATTGAGCGTGGGGACAGTGGTAGGTCACCGCGACAGGAAACTATATGCGAAGGGTTTCCTGTTGAACGTGGGGACAGTGGTGGGTCACCGCGACAGGAAACTATTCGCGAAAAATTTCCCATTGAGCGTGGGAACTGTGGTGAGTCACTGCGATAGGAAACTATTCGCAAAAAGTTTCCTACTGAGTATGAGGACAGTAGTGAGTCACCGCGACAGGAAACTCTTAGCGAAAGGTTTCCTGCTGAGCGTAGAGACAATGCGGTTCATAGAAACGCCCCTCCTTCCTTTTCTCTCTCCTTTGTGATACTATATTGATAGAAATCGAATTGCAAGGAGGCATTTCCATGACACTTGAAATTGGTAAAAAGGCGCCGGATTTTACTCTGCCCTCTGATAGCGGGAAGGATATTTCCCTTCATGATTATGAAGGACAGAAAGTGATTCTTTATTTTTATCCCAAGGATAATACGTCAGGCTGCACCCTGGAAGCCAAGGCTTTCCGTGACCACCTGGCGGATTTCAAAGCCCTGGGCTATGCTGTCATCGGTGTGAGCCGGGACTCTGTGAAGAAGCACTGCAATTTCCGGGATAAAAATGAGCTGAATTTCCCTCTCCTTTCCGATGGAGAAGAAAAAGTGGTGAACCTTTACGGCGTGCTGAAGGAAAAGAGCATGTACGGCCGGAAATACATGGGCATTGAGCGTTCCACCTTCATCATCGATGAGGAAGGAAATCTGGTCAAAGAATACAGAAAAGTCAAGGCCTCTTCCCATGTGGAGGATCTGCTGAAGGAATTGGGAAAATAAGGAAAGAGCTGTGAAATCTATGGTTTCACAGCTCTTTTATTTTGTCTTTATGAATACACCGGCCCTTCCCGCCGGCCGGTATTTACCGGCTATGGTTTCCCCTGTGCCACGCACCAGGATTCTTCGCTTCGCTTAAAATGACCATGAAGGCGGGAAGGGTAATCCCGTAACGCTGACTTTATAATTATTGCCCGCAGGGCAATCCACAACCCTCTGAACCGGCCCTCTCTTTCCAGACTCTTCGTTCCCGCCCCTTTGGTGCCTGCGGCACCACCTTCACCCATAGGGAAGCGTGTCACTGGATTCTCAGTCGCCCAAGGGCTCCCTACGAATCCAGTTCCCTTGCCACCCCTCTGAAGCGTGGGGACAATAAGGGAGGGGGAACCCTCTGAACCCGGGGACGCGAAGCGGCCCCCCTATATTTCTTCCAGTGCTTCCATACCCATGACAAGGGCGGCGTTTCGGCTTTCGCGGCCCCAGCGGCGCTGGTCGTGGGCAAGGGATGCCAGGGTGTCGGCGGTGAACATGATTTCTGCGAATTCCTTTTTCCGGAAGCGGGCGCAGGCGGCGAGGGCGCTGGCTTCCATATCCACCAGGGTGCAGCCTTCTTCCCGGCGGCGCCGGATTTTTTCTTCCGTTTCCCTGAAGAAGCCGTCGCTGGTCCAGGTGGCAGCGGGGCGGAAGGGGAGGCCTTTCTTTTTGAAATAGTCCTTCAGATGGAGAAGAGGCGCCTTGTCCATTTCGATGAACCGGGAGGGAGGCAGGTAGTGGAAGGAGGTGCCTTCGTCCCTAAGGGCCTTCTCAATGGGGAAGAAGCAGTTTTCCGGAATGTCGGTGAGGGAGCCGCAGCAGCCGATGGCAAGCACTTTTTCTGCGCCGTAGGCAAAGAGCCTTTCTTCGATGAGGACGGCGGCAGGGGCGCCGGCTGGGGACTGCACCAGAAGAAGGGGCTCTTTCCCGGGGATTTCATAGAGGGGGAAGGACTTGGTAAGGGAGAGGAAGGAGCCAATGACTTTTCCTTTCCTGCTTTCCGCAAAGGCGGCAATCCTCTTTTCACCTAGAAAGGCCATGAGGCAGCGGCGGGGAAGGTGGAGGGGAAGGCCTTCGAAGTCTGGCGCAATGAGCCCTTCTTCCCTGCTGTATTCGGTAAGCGGTACATCTGACAGTTTCATGGTAATCTCCTTTCATGAAATATCTATCTTCATTATAAGGAAGGCGGGAGCGAATGCAAAGGGGCTTGTACATGCTCCCAGCCAATGGTATGATACAGGAAGACAGGTACATATCTGCAGGGCGGCGGTTGGAGGAACCGGCGCCTTTTTGATTTGACGGGGGCGGTACTATGAAATACATTGATTTCCACTGCGATACCATAACGGAGCTCCATGATCATCCGGAGAAGGGAAGTCTTCTGAAGAATTCCCTTTATGTGGATTTGGAGAAATTGAAAAAAGGGGGCTGCTTCATCCAGGACTTTGCCCTCTGGGTGGACAAGAAGGAAACGCCGGATGTGTGGAAACGGTATGAGGATCTGCTGGGCACCTTCCGCAGGGAAATGGAAACCTGGCACCGTCTCATCTGCCCCATCCGCTGCCGGGAGGATCTGCGGGAAGCGGAGGAAGAGGGAAAGATAGGGGCCCTGCTTTCGGTAGAAGGCGGGGAAGCGGCAGGGGGCAACGTGGAAAAGCTGGAGCGTATGTACAAGGATGGCGTACGGCTTATGACGCTTACCTGGAACTATCCCAATGAAATCGGGTTTCCCAATGGCATGGAAGGGGGCATTACGGAAAAGGGCCGGGAAATCATCAAGGCCATGGAAAGCCTTCATATGATTGTGGACACCAGCCATCTGAACGATGAGGGCACCAGGGAAATCCTTATGACCTGTCATGTGGCGCCTATGGCGTCCCATTCCGATGCCCGCGCCGTCACCGGCCACAGAAGAAACCTCCCCGATGACCTTATCCGTCTCTTCGGTGAAAAGGGCGGCCTTATCGGCCTGAACTTTGCCAACCATTTTACCGGCACCGAAGACGTAACCACCCTGGACAATATCGTCCGTCACGCCCGCCACATCCGGGACGTGGGCGGTATTGACGTGCTGGCCCTGGGCAGCGATTTCGACGGTATCGAGCCGAAACTGGAGCTGAAGGACGCTTCTGAAATGGGCCGCCTGGCGGAGGCTTTGAAGAAGGGCGGCTTTAAGGAAGAGGAAATCGAGAAGATTTTCTGGTGGAACGGCGAAAGGTATCTGGAGGATGTGCTGAGATAGATGATAGATGATAGAAGATAGATGGAAGATAAAATTTTCTATTTACAATCTCATACTTATTCGCTATACTTATGTATATTGATAAAGAGACAACGGAGTCCTTTTTACCGCAAGGTAAGAAGGGCTTTTGCGTCTTTATGGCAAAGAGGCTGCATTCATCTTCGATGACTGCGGCCTTTTTTCGTAAGGAAGCGCTGATTCACTCATTGTCTGCTTTTATTCTTGAATTTTTAGGCAATGCAAGGAATGGGATGACGCAAATAGCGAGCTATTTAAGGAGTCCCATGACGCGGCAGTGCATAAAAATTTTTATGAAAGCAGACTCTATGAGCGAATCAGTGCTTCCGAAGGGGGAGAGATTATGAAAAGACTTCTGAAAGCTGTACTCACCGGTTCCCTGCTGGGACTGACGGTTCTTGGTTTTGCCGGCTGCGGCGGCGGACAGTCGGGAAGCGCTTCCGGCGGTTCGGTACCGAAGGACACCATTGTGGTTGGCATGGCGGTGGATCCGGAAACCCTGGACCCTGCAGTCACCATGGATAACAAGGGCTGGCAGATTACTTATCCCGCTTATGAAAGGCTTGTGAAATACAAGGTAGTGGACGGCAAGGCCACCACGGAGGTGGAGCCTTCCCTGGCTAAGTCCTGGACCGTCAGTGACGATGGCCTCACCTGGACCTTTACCCTGGACGAGGGACACAAATTTGCCGACGGCTCTCCGGTGGACGCCAAGGCAGTGAAGTTCTCCATTGAACGTGTCCAGAAAATGAAGAAGGGCCCCTCCGATTATTTCAAAGTGGTGAAATCCATCGAAATACCCGATGACAAGACCGTGGTTTTCCAGCTGGACAAGCCGTTTGCTCCCTTCCTTTATACCCTGGCGGTGAACGGTTCCTCCATTGTGAATCCGAAAGTCATGGACCAGGCGAAGGACAACGACATGGGTTCTTCCTATCTGGCTACCCATACCATGGGATCCGGCGCCTATGAAATCACTTCCTACACTCCCAGCCAGTCCATCAAGCTGGATGCACAGAAGAATTACTCCGGTAAAGCACCTGCCATCAAGCACATCCTCTTCAACAGCATCAAGGATCCCTCTGCCCAGCGTCTGCAGCTGGAGAAAGGGGATATCGACATTGCCGAAGGCATCCCCATGGACCAGATTGACCAGCTGAAGGACAACAAGGCCATTCATATCTATGAAGACCCGTCACTTCTCTGCTCCATCGTATACCTGAACAACCGGAAACTCCCCACCAGCAACAAGGTCTTCCGTCAGGCCCTCTCCTATGCCATTGACTACAACGCCATCATCGACGGCGCTGTGAAGGGCCGGGGCCAGCAGCTCACCAGCGCCGTGCCGGAAGGCATGTGGGGCAAGGATGAATCTATCAAGGGCTACTCCTACAACCTGGATAAGGCCAAGGAACTGCTGGCAAAATCCGGCGAAAACGTGACGGAAATCAACCTCCTCTACTCCGGCCACGCCGCCTTCGACGAAGCAGAAGCCTTAATCATCCAGAACAATCTCCAGCAGCTGGGCATCAAGGTGAACCTGGAAAAAGTGGCCTGGGCCACCTTCCGGCAGAGAGCGGACAAAGGCGATTTCCAGATGGCCCTGGGCACCTGGAGCCCGGACTACAGCGATCCCCAGTTCTTCCTCTCCTACTGGCTTGACTCTTCCTACTGGGGCCTCCCGGGGAACCGCTCCTTCTACAAGAACGACGAAGTGGACAGCCTTCTCCGTCAGGCCGAGGTAATGACCGACAAGGACGGAAGAACGGAAATCTACAAGAAAGTACAGCACATCGCCTTCGACGATGCTCCCTACCTCTTCCTCTTCCAGACCAAGGTACTCACCCCCATGAGGGCCAACATCAAGGGCTTCGCCTATAACCCCATGCTGGACAGCATGTACGATTTCGAACACCTTTCCAAGGAATAATTTCTGGATTGTGAAATTTACTTCCCCAGAAAAAGGACTTTCCCGTAAAGCCCTTTTTCTAGTGGAAATCAATTTCCTCTATGGAGGTGACTGTTATGCATATGAAATTCCTGGCAGGGGGCGCCCTTCTCTGCGCAGCCCTGACCCTTCCATTCTGGCTTCCCCAGACCTTCTCCGTGGAAGCCAAAGCCATTACGCCGGTGTATCCGGAAACCGTGCTCTGCCCTGTGCCAGACAGCTTTACCGGTATGAACAAGGCGGACCGTGAGCGTATCGGAAAGACGCTGGGCCGGACAAAGACGGCGCAGAAAACAGACCAGATCATCCTGGTCATCGGACATTCCTTCTCCCTCTGGAATAAAGGAAAAGACGGCACCTGGACGTCTGACAGCGATGTGGAAACCTACTGCGGTCTGGGGAAAAATGGCCTTTCCTCAAGCCGCCATGAAGGAGATTCCACTACGCCGGTGGGCTCCTATCCCGTGCTTTATGGATTCGGAAGAAAATCCAATCCTGGTACAAAGCTTGAGTATAGGAAGGTGACGCCTCATTCCTATGTATCCGGTGAACGGGATGAAACATACAATACCTGGGTGGAGAGCAGTAAACCTTTATCTGATGATAGCGAACATCTCATAGATTATTACCAGTATGACTATGCCATGAATTTTGGATTTAACCTGGATCCCACGGTAGTAGGAAAAGGTTCTGCCATTTTCGTACACTGTAAGAGCAATGACCATTGGACCACCGCGGGCTGCATCGGAATTCCAAAGCCTCTCATGATAGACCTGCTGAAGAAATCCCACAAAGGAGAGTATATTCTTATTGTTCCTACAGAAAAAGAGCTGGCAAACTACTAAGGAACCGCTGATCGATTCACCAAATCTAATTCCATTTGAACTTTTATGTCTTAATGAATCATGGAGCTCCTTAAACGACTTGCTATGCCTGATTTTCGAATCTTATAGGATATGTGGGGAGAGCTTGTTCTAGCGATGTTTACATCTTTCAAATATGATGCTCCAGGGTCAAAGGCGGTTTTATAGTGCCCCCGTTTATCGGTCTGGGGATTAAAAGGAAAGCCTATTAATGGGCAGGCTAAGGACCAACGACCGCTGACTTGGAGACCCTATGCAGGGTCTCCACAATACTTATAACTCCCTGAGCCGACAGGCTCTCAAACTGCTTGTAAGGCGGCAGCCGACAACAAGCAGAACCCTGACAGCCCAGGGGCGTTAGCCCCAGTGGCTGGCTCAACCCTCGCGGCGAAGCCGCGTCAACCTTCGGGAATACAGCTGCGTGTCGTTATGTAGCTCCACTGCCCATTAACATAATAAGGAGGGCTTATGATTTCATGGCGATTTATATTTCAAAAACTGCTTCATCTCATCCTTGTCTTTATCGGCGTTTCCATCGTCACCTTCTGCATTTCCCATGTCATTCCCGGCGACCCGGCCCGTATGCTGGTGGGACCCCACGCTTCTCCGGAGACCCTGGAGGCGGCGCGGCAGTCCCTGGGGCTGGATAAGCCGGTGCTCACCCAGTACGCTTTGTACATGGAAGGGCTGGCCCATGGGGACATGGGGGTATCCATCCGCACCCAGATGCCGGTGGCCGGCGAACTGGCCCGTTATTTCCCGGCTACCCTGGAGCTGACGCTGGCGGCCATGGTGATTGCCGTGGTTTTCGGCATTTTTCTGGGCGTGCTGTCGGCGGTGCACCGGGACAGCTGGATCGACCATGTGAGTCGTGTGATTTCCATGGTAGGCGTCTCCATTCCCCTCTTCTGGTCCGGCGTGGTGTGCCTCATCCTCTTTTATAAGGTCATTCCCATTTTCCCCGCCTCCGGCAGGCTGGATACCTTCCTTACACCGCCGCCCCAGGTGACGGGACTTTATGTAATTGACGGTCTCATTGCAGGAAATATGGACGTCGTGATTTCTGCCATCCATCATCTGCTGCTTCCGGCTCTCTGCCTGGCTTACGCCCAGCTGGCCATCATTGCCCGGCAGGTGCGAAGCGGCATGGTGGACGTGCTGGAGCAGGACTATATCCGCACCGCCAAAGCCTGCGGCATTCCGCGGCGCCGCATTATTTACCACTATGCCCTGAAGAATGCTTTGATCCCCACAGTGACCATTACCGGCCTTACCATCGGCGAGCTTCTGGGCGGCGCCGTCATTACGGAAACCATTTTCGGCTGGCCGGGTATGGGGAAATATGTGATGGACTCCATTGCCTATCTGGATTTCCCTGCCATTATGGGCTTTACCCTGGTGGTGTCCGTAGGCTATGTGGTGATTAATATGGCGGTGGATATGATTTACAATATCCTGAATCCCCAGATCAGCGGAGGTGATGAGAAATGACCACGGCAAAGGCGGAGGAAATCCGGGAGGAGAGGGAAAGCTTTTTCCACAAATCCCTGGAAATCCTTCTGAAAAACAAACTCACCCTGGCAGGCATGGTGATTGTGGCCCTCATCATCCTCCTGGGCATTCTGGCACCCCTCATCAGTCCCTGGGACCCAAATCTTATGAACGTGGCGGGACGGCTGCAGGCGCCTTCCATTCACCATTTCTTCGGCACCGATGAAATGGGACGGGATATTTTCTCCCGCATTCTCTACGGCGCCCGCATTTCCATTACCGTAGGCCTTTCCATCGTCATCATTGCCGCTGTTATCGGCGTGGCCATCGGAAGCCTCTCCGGCTGGTGCGGCGGCAGGGTGGACCGCATCATCATGGCGCTGACGGACATGATTCTGTCCTTCCCTTCCATGGTGCTGGCCCTGGCTTTGACGGCAGCCCTGGGCGTAGGGCTCTTCAATACCATGCTGGCGGTGTGCATCGTCAGGATTCCTCTTTATGTCCGTCTTATGCGGGGGCAGGTGCTGTCCCTGAAGGAGGAGCCCTATGTGAAGGCGTCAAAAACCTTTGGTGCCTCTCCCTTCTGGATCGTGCTCCACCACATTGTGCCCAACTGCCTTTCACCCCTTATGGTGCAGATGACCCTGGGCATTGGCGACGCCATCCTTATTGCTTCCTCCATGAGCTTCATCGGCCTTGGCGCCCAGCCGCCTATGCCGGAATGGGGCGCCATGATTTCCACCGCCCGGGTCTATGCCATTGACCAGTGGTGGTACGCGGCTTTCCCCGGACTTTTCATCCTGGTAACGGTGATGGGCTTCAACCTTTTAGGCGATGGGCTCAGAGACATTCTTGACCCGAGAAGCGGAGAGTGATGACATGGAAAATGTACTTGAAATCGAACACCTGTCTTTATCCCTTCCGTCCAAGAAGGGCATGATTCCCATCCTCCATGATGTGAACCTGGAGGTGGGGGAGGGGAAAATCATGGGCCTGGTAGGTGAGTCGGGCAGCGGAAAATCCATGACCGCCTTTGCCGTTACCCGACTCCTCCCCGGCGGAGGCAAGGCAGAGCTGGACGGCTCCATCCGCCTCTGCGGGCGGCAGCTTCTGGGGCTTGGTCGGAAAAGTATGGAAGAAGTGCGGGGAAGGGACGTATCCATGATTTTCCAGGAGCCCATGACCTGCCTCAATCCTGTTTTCACCATCGGCACCCAGATGACGGACGTCATCAGGACCCATGAAAAGATTTCAAAGGAAGAAGCATTCAAGAAAGCTGTCTCCCTGCTGGAAGAGGTGCATATACGGAACGCGGAGGATGTGATTTCCTGCTATCCCTATGAACTGTCCGGCGGCATGCGGCAGCGTGTCATGATAGCCATTGCCCTTTCCTGCCATCCCAAGCTTCTCATTGCCGACGAGCCCACCACCGCCCTGGACGTGACCATTCAGGCGCAGATTCTGGAATTGATGAAGGACCTGCAAAAGAAGCTGGGCATGGCCATCATCATGATCACCCACGACCTGGGCGTCATCGCGGACATGTGCGACGAGATCATCGTCATGTACGCGGGCCGCATCTGCGAGCGCGGCACCGTGGACGAGATCTTCTACAATCCCAGGCATGAGTACACCAAGGGCCTGCTGCGCTCCATCCCCAAGCTTGATACCTGTCTCTTATACACATCTCCGAGCCCACGAGACTAGCGCTCATCTCG
>ENA-OZHP01000088-OZHP01000088.1-human-gut-metagenome-genome-assembly--contig:-NODE-88-length-38480-cov-7.633650_pt1 | contig 38480 bp, 34 predicted proteins | sample MGYA00244046_ERZ653686 | MGnify/ENA primary metagenome ERZ653686 (study PRJEB26926, sample SAMN06165313) | human gut metagenome | biome: ENVO:00009003; feature: ENVO:2100002; material: ENVO:00002003... | reverse complement strand
CGTCAGATGTGTATAAGAGACAGCTATTAATACATGCCGCCCATGTCCGGGGCGGGGGCGGGGGCCGCCTTCTCAGGCAGGTCCGCGACGAGGCTCTCGGTCGTCAGGACCATGGCGGAGACGGAGGCGCTGTTCTCGATCGCGCTGCGGCAGACCTTGGTCGGGTCCACGATGCCCATGGCGATCATGTCGCCGAACTTGTCGTTCGCGGCGTCGTAGCCGAAGGTGGCGCTGCGGGAGGCCGCGACCTTCTCCAGGATCACCGCGCCCTCGACGCCCGCGTTGGACGCGATCTGGCAGATCGGGGCGAGCAGGGCCTTCGCAACTATGGCCGCGCCGGTCTTTTCGTCGCCGGAGAGGCTCTTCTCGAGCTTGGCCGCGGCCTTCGACGCCATGACGTAGGCGCTGCCGCCGCCGGCCACGATGCCCTCCTCAACGGCCGCGCGGGTCGCGTTCAGGGCGTCCTCGATGCGGAGCTTCTTCTCCTTCATCTCGGTCTCAGTCGCCGCGCCGACCTTGATGACCGCCACGCCGCCGGACAGCTTCGCCAGGCGCTCCTGGAGCTTCTCGCGGTCGTAGTCGCTCGTCGTGACGGCGATCTGGTTGTTTATCTGGGCTATCCTGTCCTTGATGGCGGAGCTCTCGCCCGCGCCGTCCACGATTATCGTGTTCTCCTTCGTCACCTTGACCTGGCGCGCGCGGCCCAGCATCGTGACGTTGGCGTCCTTCAGCTCCATGCCGAGGTCAGAGCTGATGACCTGGCCGCCAGTCAGGATGGCGATGTCCTGCAGCATCTCCTTGCGCCTGTCGCCAAAGCCGGGGGCCTTGACGCAAACGCAGGTGAAGGTCCCGCGCAGCTTGTTCAGGATGATCGTGGCAAGGGCCTCGCCCTCGACGTCCTCGGCGATGATGAGCAGCTTCTTGCCGGCCTGCACGATCTGCTCCAGCAGGGGCAGGATCTCCTGGATGTTCGAGATCTTCTTATCCGTGATGAGGATGTAGGCGTCGTCGATGACGGCTTCCATCTTCTCGTTGTCCGTGACCATGTAGGGGGTGATGTAGCCGCGGTCGAACTGCATGCCCTCGACGACCTCGGAGTAGGTCTCGGCGGTCTTGGACTCCTCGACGGTGATGACGCCGTTCTGGCTGACCTTCTCCATCGCCTCGGCTATCAGGCGGCCGATGAGCTCGTCGCCGCTCGAGATGGTGCCGACACGGGCGATGTCCTGGCTGCCGGACACCGGCTGGCTGTTCGCGCGGATCTCCGCGACGGCGGCCTCCGTGGCCTTCTGGATGCCGCGGCGCATGACCATCGGGTTGGCGCCGGCGGCGAGGTTCTTCAGGCCCTCGCGGATCATGCTCTGGGCCAGGAGGGTGGCCGTCGTCGTGCCGTCGCCGGCGACGTCGTTCGTCTTGGTGGAGACTTCGCGGATGAGCTGGGCGCCCATGTTCTCGAAGGCGTCCTCCAGCTCGATCTCCTTGGCTATCGTCACGCCGTCATTGGTGATGAGCGGAGCGCCGAACTTCTTGCCCAGGACAACGTTCCTGCCCTTGGGACCCAGAGTTATCTTCACAGTGTCCGCCAGCTGGTTCACGCCGCGCTCTATAGCTTTGCGGGCCTCTTCGCCGTATACTATCTGCTTTGCCATTGTCTTTCCCTCCAAATGCTCACTCGACTATCGCAAGGATGTCTCCCTGCTTGACTATCGTCAGTTCTTCCTCGCCGATCTTGACCTTCGTGCCGCTGTACTTGCCGACCAGCACCGTCTGGCCCTTCGACACCGTCATGACGACCTCGTTGCCCTCGACCATGCCGCCGGGGCCGACCTCGATGACCTCATAGAGCTCCGGCTTCTCCTGCGCCGAGGACGCAAGGATGATCCCGCTCTTGGTCTTTTCCTCCGCTTCCTTCTGCTTGAGGACGACCCTGTCGGCCAAAGGCGTGAGTTTCATTATATATTACCTCCTGTGAATTATAAAATACAGCTTTAGCGGGTTAGCACTCGAAGAGCCTGAGTGCTAACCCGCTTATAAAGATACCACAGTTCTGAAAATTGTCAAGGACTTATATATAAAAACTTGAGAATTTTCTGTTAACATTCATTCTGGGACGCTCCGGCCTCCCGCGCATCGGCGCGAAAAAAGGCCATGTCCCGCGGAAAGATGAAGTTCAGCCCGCCGGGGACCAGCTCGAAGCGCACGCGGCTGCCGTACTCCGCTTCTCCGTCCACGTTTATCACTTCCTCCGCCGCGGCTTCTATCTCCAGCAGGCGCGTCCGCACGAAGGTTATATACTGCGGGTAGGACTTATATCTGCCCTTGGCGTAGCTCATGAGCGCGCCGAGCAGGCTCAGCCGGGACACCCCGGAGACGATGAGGACGTCCATATATCCGTCGTCCGGTCTCGCGTCGTTCGTCGGGTTGAAGCCGCCGCCGTAGAAGCGGCCGTTGCACACGCAGACCAGGTTCAGCTCCGGGCCGCAGGTCAGGCCCTCTGTCCGGGCGGTCATGGCAGTCGTGATGCCCTTGAAGTAGTTCGCGGCGAGGGACACTACGTAGCCCGCGGCCCCGCCCACGAGCGGCATCCCGCTGTATTTGTGGACGTCCGTCCCTATCCGCGCGTCCAGGCCCATGGAGCAGATGTTCACGCTGTAGCGCCCGTTGCAGTCTATGACGTCTATCGGCCGGACCTCGCCGTTCATGAGCTCCGTGAGGTCGAAAAAGCGGTCCTTATCCGGGCCGAACATCTTGATGAAGTCGTTGCCCGTGCCGCAGGGGAAGTGCGTCACCGCGACGTTTGAAAGCCCCGCCGCCCCGTTCACGCACTCGTTGAGCGTTCCGTCCCCGCCGCAGGCGTAGACCCGGAGCTCCTCCGCCTTTTTCGCGGCTTCCTTTATGTATGCGCAGGCGTCCATCGGCGCGGCGGTGACATAGACCTCGAACTCCTCCGACTCCCGCTTTTCCGCGGGCAGGCGGTCTATCGCCTCGTGGATGAGCCGGAGCTTGTCCTCCGGCTTCTGCCGGCCCGCTACAGGGTTTACTATGAACAGATGTTTCATCTGCGGCTGCCCCCATCCCTTCTATATATATAAAGCTCGCAGCGCAGGGTCCCGTTATACAGTCTGCGCCGCTTCTGCGCGCTGCGGCCCAGGCAGCGCTCCAGCTCCGTGTGCGAGCTGAGCAGGTAGAGCTCCCAGCCGCTCACGCCCGCCAGCGCCTTCCCGAAGTCCGCGTAAAGCCGCTCCGCTTCGCGCTTTTCCAGCATACGCTCGCCGTAGGGCGGGTTCGTCACGATGACGCCCCGCTCCGTTGAGCGCGAAAACTCCCGCGCGTCCGCCACGGAAAAGCGAACTATCTCCGCAACCCCCGCGCGCTCCGCGTTCGCCCGGGCGAGCTCCACGGCACGCGGGTCTATGTCCGAGGCGGAGATCCGGTATTCGCCGGAGTACTCCCGCGCCCGCGCGGCCTCGCGCGCCTCGCGCCAGATCTCCCGGCGCAGGACCGGCCACTTCTCCGCCGCAAAGCTCCGGTTTATCCCCGGGGCGCGGCCCTTCGCCGCGAGCGCGGCCTCTATCGCTATCGTCCCGCTGCCGCAGAAGGGGTCGCAGAATTCGCCGCGGCCGCGGTAGCCGGAGATGTCCACCATCGCCGCGGCCAGGGTCTCCCGCAGGGGCGCCGCCACCTGCGCCGGACGGTAGCCCCGCTTGTGCAGGCTCGTGCCGGAGGTGTCGAGGTAGACATGGACGAGGTCCTTCATTATCGAAAACTGTATCTGGCAGAGCGCGCCCGTCTCCGGCAGGCGCTCCAGACCCCAGGCCGAGCCGAGCCGTACCGCCGCGGCCTTTTTTATTATCCGCTGGCAGTCCGGCACAGAGTGCAGCTGAGACTCCAGCGACCAGCCCTTTACAGGGAAGGCCGCGTCCCGGGGCAGCCAGTCCTCCAGGCTGAGCGCGCGCACCCCCTCGAAAAGCTCCTCAAAGCTCCGCGCCCGGAAGCTCCCCAGCTCCAGCAGGATGCGCTCGGCAAAGCGGGAGCCGATGTTCGCCCGAGCAAGGCCGTATTCGTCCGTCTCAAAGAACACGCGCCCGTTCTCGGGCGCGACGGAGCTCATCCCCATATGCCTCAGCTCGTTGCCGAGGGGCCCCTCCAGACCAAAGAGACAGGGCGCGCAGAGCCGAAGCCCCGTGCCGCCCGGCGTTTTTTCCATCCGCACCACCATCCGCGCCTTGCAAAGGCGCTTTTTATCCCTATTAACATACAATAATCCTCACACCTTGTAAATAGCATACTTGGCCCGGGATGCAATTCGTTCACAAATTATTTTCATTTTTTCGTACATATTGCACGAAGCTGCAAAGATTGACGACACTTTTGCGCGGAAACGTTTGCTTTTAATTTTAATTTGGTATTGATTTCTTCTGCGGGTGGGAGTATATTATGGTCAGTCTTGGATAAGGAATTAACGAGGGGTGCATCATTTGGCCTGGGACAAAGCCCGGCTCCTCCAAAAACTGAGAGAGTCCTACGAATACTATTACGATATAGACGACGGCGACGGCGGCTCCGGCCTGCCGCTCGTCTATCGCGCTGTGTTCCACGTCCGCAGCGAGGGCTATGTCCTTGTGAAGCAGGCCAAGATCTGGGCGGCGGAGTCCAACGAATATGCCTATGTTTTCTGCACTCCGCACCTGGACGAGGAGACGGTCGGCCGCTGCATGGACTATGCCCTCGAGGACGGCCTGCCCAGGATCGTGCCGGACTCGGAGCACCGTGAATCGTACATCATCGCTCTTTTCGTAGCGGATGTAATAGATAAGGAAGCTGCAAACGCAATCCGCAGCAGGAAGTACTACAGGAGCTTCAGGCTGGGGCTCTGGGGCTGGGCCGCCCTGAGGACCGCCGCCGTGGGCCTGGAAAAGGAGTTGATCGTCACAAACAAAGCTGGGAATAGTCTTGTGAATTTTTTCAGGAAATTGTTAAGGAGTGAAAAAGTATGACCGCAGTTCTCATTCTGGTTGTCGGCATAGCTCTTCTGGCCCTGGGCTACATATTCTACGGCTCCTGGCTTGCCAAGAAGTGGGGCGTCAACCCCGACAGGCCGACCCCCGCGCACACCAAGTTCGACAATAAGGACTTCGTCCCTGCCAACCCCGCCGTCCTGATGGGCCACCACTTCTCGTCCATCGCCGGCGCCGGCCCCATAAACGGACCCATCCAGGCCGCTGTGTTCGGCTGGCTGCCCGTTTTCCTCTGGGTCGTCATCGGCGGTATCTTCTTCGGCGCCATGCACGACTTCGGCGCTCTGTTCGCCTCCATCCGTCACGGCGGCCGCTCCATCGGCGAGGTCATCAAGGACAACATCGGCCCCAAGGCCTATAAGCTCTTCGTCATCTTCGCGCTGCTGGTCCTCATCCTCGTCATCGCGAGCTTCACCTCCGTCGTTGCCAGTACGTTCCAGTCCACCGTTGATGCCAACGGCAACCCCTACGACTTCATCACCGTGGGCATGGAGAACGCCTCCGGCAACGCCTCCACGGCGACCACGAGCCTGCTGTTCATCGTCATAGCCGTCATCTTCGGCTACTTCGTCTACCGCAGGGGCGCCAAGGTCGGTCCCGCGACCGTCGTCGGCGTCATCGGCATCATCGTCATCACCTTCATCGGCCTGAACGTCGGCATCAACCTGCCGCGTACCCCCTGGATAATCTTCATCGCCGTGTACATCACTCTGGCCTCCCTGCTCCCGGTCTGGATACTCCTCCAGCCCCGTGACTACCTGTCCAGCTTCCTGCTGTACGGCATGATGATCCTCGCCCTCGTCGGCGTCCTCGGCGGCTCCTGGAACAGCGAGTTCGAGCTCGAGGCCTTCACCGGCTGGCAGTCCAGCAGCGGCTATCTGTTCCCGACCCTGTTCATCACCGTCGCCTGCGGCGCCATCTCCGGCTTCCACAGCCTGGTCGCCTCCGGCACCAGCTCCAAGCAGATCAACTCCGAGAAGGACGCCAAGGTCATCGGCTACGGCGCCATGATCGTCGAGTGCATCCTGGCCATCCTCTCCCTGATCGCTGCCGCCACCGTGTGGCACCTCGTTCAGGGCGGCGAGAACAGCCTGGGCCTCACCATGAGTTCTCCTCCGACCATCTTCGCCGGCGGCCTTGCCACCCTCGTTGCCAACATGACCGGCACCGTGGCGGACTTCTCCAACCCGCTGTTCAACACCGTTTACACCCTGCTGACCCTGGCCGTCTCCGTCTTCGCGCTGACCTCTCTGGACACCGGCACCCGTCTGGGCCGCTACATGTTCACCGAGCTGTTCGTGCGTGAGGGCGAGGACCCGGCCAAGATCCCCGGCTTCCGCGGCTTCCTTGCCAAGCCCATCGTCGGCACCATCATCCTTGTCGCCATCGGCTGCTCTCTCGGCTACGCCAACGTCACCGCTATCTGGGCTCTGTTCGGCGCCGCCAACCAGCTCCTCGCCGGCCTGGCTCTCATGGCCGTCGCCTGCTGGCTGGGCAACATCGGCAAGAGCAACAAGATGTTCTTCATCCCCATGGTCTTCATGATGATCGCTACCCTGACCTCTCTGGTCATCACCGTTACCCAGAGGCTCAACTCCGTCATGGCCGGCGGCGCCGACTGGACCATCTGGTTCCAGCTCATCTTCGCCGTTGCGCTCATCATCCTCGCTGTTGTCGTCAGCATCAGCGGTATCCAGACCTTTGCCAAGCAGGCGAAGGGCGAGATCACCGGCGACGCCAAGGCTGTCGAGGCCACGAAGTAAGCCTCACACCGCACAATATACAAAAAGGCTCCGTCAATTTTGGCGGAGTCTTTTTTTGCGCGCGCACTTGCGCTTTGTGCGAAAACCGCTATATTATCCCCTGAATGGAAGGGGGCGCGGCCTGTGCCGAAGGAGAAGAACAAAAACGCCGGGATGCCCGGGGTGATGCTGTACGCGGACCTGCGCGCCGCTGCGGCGCTGCTGAGCCTGGAGGAACGCGGCCTGCTGCTGGACGCCATCCTGGCCTACGGCCTGGACGGCGAGGCCCCGGAGTTCGAGAGCCCGGGCCTGCAGCTCATCTGGACCTTCGTCGCGCCGAGGATAGACTCGGACCGGGAAAAGTACCGCGAAAAGTGCGACAGGGCCAGGCAGAACTCCAGAAAACGCTGGCCCGAAGCCCGCGAGGAGAATGCGGATCAGAACGAAAAAATGCCGGTCGATGCGAGTCGGAACGAAAAAATGCCGGTCGATGCCAAATATAATTCAACCTCAACCTCAACCTCAACTTCAACTTCAACTTCAACATCAACCTCAAACTCAAGGAAGGAAGGGAGGAGAAATTCGGTTTTGCACATAGGCTCACCGGAAGCTGTTGACAAACCTGTTGAAAATGTGCAAAACCCCGCTTCCTTCCTGCCTGGCTTTGGCGGAACGGAGAAAAAAAGGCCCCGCGCCGCAGAGAGCGGAGCGGAGCCGGGGGAGATCGTATACAGGCTTTGGTTCCAGGAGCCGGAGCCCTTGCCGGGGCTCAGGCCGGGGGCAGCTCCGCCCAGCCGAAGCCCACCGCCGCGCCGATGATGAGGATGATGAGCGCGACTATGAGGATGATGACGAGCAGCTTTGTGTTGTCCACTTTTTGCGCCCCCTATCTGGCGTTCTCGCCGTTCGGGCGGACGATCCGGTAATACGAGCGCGCTGTCAGGGCGTAGACCACGGCGTAGACCGCGCAGAACACCAGGAGCGTCCCCAGCGTGCAGAGGGCCGTCAGGCCCATGTTCGTCAGCGAGAAAAGCCGCAGAAGCAGCACCACCAGCTTGAAGTCGAAGGCGATGTGTACCGCCGCCACCAGGATGGGCATGAAGAACACCGTCAGGATCTGGCTGCGGATGGCCCTGCGCGCCTCGCGCTCAGAGAGGCCCACCTTGCGCATGATGTCGAAGCGGGCGTTGTCCTCGTAGCCCTCCGAGACCTGCTTGTAGTAAATTATCAGGACCGTCGCCATCAGGAAAACGATGCCCAGGAACACGCCCAGGAAGAGGAAGCCGCCGGAGAGACCGTAGACGTCCCGTTCCGTCTCCGAGCGCAGGTCTATGCGCAGGACGTCGTAATACCCGGCGTCCACGCCCGAGTTCTCGCCCGAGGCGGCCCAGTAGTCCTCGACAGCGGCCTCCAGCGCCTCGTCCGAGGCGGCGAAGTCGTACTGGCCGCGCCAGACGTAGGAGCCGTTATACTGGCTCGAAACGAGCTCCAGGAGCGCCGCGCGGTCCGCTACGACGAGGACGATCTCGCTGTCCTCCTCCGTCCAGTTTATCGTCACCATGTTCAGCACTATCTGCGAGGCCCTGAGCTTCGCCTCGCCCACAAGCTCGAGCTCCACCGTCCCGCCGTCACTGGTGAGGCAGCTGAAGCTCTCCCGGGGCTCATAGCACGCGGGGATGTGGGCCAGGGCCTCGCCCCGGGCCAGCTCCGGCGCCGCCTCGCCCGTGAGCTGGGCGTAGGTCTCCGCCGAGACGGCCATGACCCGGCTTATGCCGCCCGCGGGGGCCTCCGCCGAAAACTCGAAATACTCCACCGCCTTGGCCGACTCCGGCGCGAGCCCGCGCTGCGCGAACCAGTCCGCGAACCAGGCGTCCATGGTCTCCGCGTCGTAGGGCCTGTGGTGCTCGATGCTGACGGTGTCCGTCGCCTCGTCATAGACCTCGCCGGCGTTGGAGCTGGCGTAATAGGTCGTCTCCACGACGACGTCCGCCGGGCAGTAGATGTTCACCTGCTCCTCGCTGCCGAGGTAGAGCGAGAGCGTCCCGCTTATCATGACCATGACCATCGTGCAGAGGATGCAGATATTTGCAAGGCCCACAGCGTTGCGCTTCATCCGGTAGAGCATGCCGGAGACGCTGATGAAGTGGTTGGACTTGTAATAATAGCGCTTGTTGCGCCGGAGCGCCTTGAGCACCGCGATGGACACCGAGGTGAAGAGGCAGTAGGTCCCGATGATGACCGCGATGACCGCGACGAAATAGAGCGCGACGGCCATGGCGGCGTTGTTGACCATCATGGCGATGGCGTAGCCCGCGCCGAGGGAGAGGATGCCGAGCAGGCTGAGCAGCCAGCTGGCACGGGGCTCCTTTTCGCCCACGCTGCCGCCGCGCAGGAGCTCTACCGGCTTGGAGAGGCCCACTCTTGCGAGGTTCGTGATGAGCGTCAGGAGGATGAGCGCCGCGAAAAACAGCACGACGACGAGGATGGCCATGGGCTGCACCGAAAAGCCGAAGGGTACCGGCAGGCGCATCAGCCGGAAGAGCAGCAGGCTCACCAGCTTGTGCAGCAGTATGCCCACGGCCAGCCCCCCGCCTATCCCGATGACGCCGATATACAGAGACTCGAAAACCATGATCCCCGCGATGTTCAGCTTGCTCATCCCCAGCACGCTGTAGAGCCCCAGCTCCTTCTGCCGCCGCTTCATGAGGAAGCTGTTCGTATACAGCAGGAAGATGCAGGAGAAGAGCGCCAGCACGAACTGGCCTATCGTCATGAACATGGAGACATAGACCTGGCCGTTCGCCGTGCCGGAGGCCAGCTCCTTCGAGCCGGGGTCCGCAACGATGGCGGCCATGATGTAGAACGCCGCCGCCGTGCCGATCACCGTGAGCAGATACGGCACGTAGAAGCGGCGGTTCGACCTCATGCTCCGCGCCGCGAGACGCGGGTAGAACGAGAGCTTACGCACGGAGCTCACCGCCTTGCGCTATGACCGTCAGCGTGTCCGAGATGCGGGCGAACATCTGCTCCGCCGTCTGGCCCGCGCGGTAGAGCTGGTGATACACCTCGCCGTCGCGCAGGAAGAGCACCCGCCCCGCGTGCGACGCCGCCTTCACCGAGTGCGTGACCATGAGGATCGTCTGGCCCTCCTCGTTTATCTCCCCGAACATGCGCAAAAGCGCGTCCGTCGCGCGGGAGTCGAGCGCGCCCGTCGGCTCGTCCGCGAGGACGATGCGCGGGTGGGTTATGAGCGCGCGGGCCACCGCGGCGCGCTGCTTCTCGCCGCCGGAGACCTCGTAGGGGTATTTGTCCAGCAGCGCCGCGATGCCCAGCTTCTGCGCCAGCGGGCCTATCCGCCCGCTCATCTCCTCAAAGCTCTTCCCCGCAAGCACCAGCGGCAGGAAGATGTTGTCACGCAGCGTGAAGGTGTCCAGGAGGTTGAAGTCCTGGAACACAAAGCCCAGCTTGTCCCGCCGGAAGGCCGAAAGCTCCCGCTCCGGGATGCCCGTGATGTCCCGCCCGTCCAGCAGGACCCGGCCGGAACTCGGCTTGTCCAGCGCCGCCAGGATGTTCAAAAGCGTCGTCTTGCCGGAGCCGGATTCGCCCATGATGGCGACATATTCCCCCTCCGCGACGGAAAAACTCACGCTCGACAGCGCCTGTACCTGGGCGCCGCCGAAGCGGGTGGTGTAGATCTTCTTGAGGTCCGATACTTCGAGCAGCGGCATGCTGACTCCTCCTTCTTGTCTGAGCTGGACCCATGATAGCAGAAACGCCGGAGTGCAATCCATCGCTTTGGCTTACATTCCGGCGCGCAATGTGACATTATTGAAAGGCTCCGCTCACTCGGCCTCGAGCCGGTATTCGGGGAAGCTCAGTATCGCCCGGGTCCCGCGGCCCAGCTCCGACTCGAAGCGCAGGCCGTGGCCCAAAAGACCGCAGATGCGGCGGCAGAGGTACAGCCCCAGGCCCGTCGAGCCGTGCTCGGCCCGGCCGTTGTAGCCCGTGAAGCCGCGCTCGCCCAGGCGCGGCAGGTCCTCCGGCGCGATGCCCGCGCCGCTGTCCTCTATGACCAGGCTCCGGCCCTCCGCCAGGATGCGTATGCCGCCCTTTTCCGTATATTTCAGCGCGTTCGAGAGCAGCTGCTCTATGACGAAGGCCAGCCACTTCTCGTCCGTCACGGCCTCCAGCCCCGTCTCCCCGAGCTCGAGCGGCAGCTTCTTCGTGATGAAGAGCGGCGCGTACTTCCGCACGCAGGAGCGCACCACAGAGTCCAGCTCCGTCCGGCGCAGGACGAGGTCCACCGTCCCCGCGCCCAGGCGCTGGTAGGACAGGACCATCTCGACATATTGCTCTATCCGGAAGAGCTCCGCCCGCAGCGCCGCCGTATCCGAACGCGGCTCGCGCTGCAAAAGCAGGCGCAGGGCGGCGATGGGCGTTTTTATCTGGTGGACCCACATGGCGTAGTAGTCCTCGGCCTCGCGCCGGGCGGCGGAATACTCCGCCTCCAGCCGGGCCTTCTCGTCCCAGAGCTCGCGCAGGAGCGAGTCGTAGCCCGCCTCCACGGGGCCGCGCGGCTCCGGCAGGCGCTCTATCGAGGCGCGGATGTTCCGCCGCAGCAGCTCCAGCTCCCGGCTCCGGCCCAGACAGCGGGCCGCATCCCACACCAGGCAGGGCAGCGCCGCCGCCGTACACAGCGCCCATACGTAAAAAAACGGCTCCCAGGGCAGGCCGTAGAGCCGCCAGACCGCAAAGCTCGCCCCGGCGCAGAACAGGTAGAGCGCTGTCCCGCGCCAGCGGCTGCGCAGATACGCGCCGAGGCCCAAGTTCAACACCTCCGGACTAGTCGATTATATAGCCCAGGCCCTTGCGGGTCTTTATGAGCTCGCCCAGGCCCAGCTCCGCCAGGCGGCGGCGCAGGCGCGTGACGTTCACCGTGAGCGTGTTCTCGTCCACAAAGCTGTCCGTCTGCCAGAGGCGCAGCATCAGCTCCTCACGCGTCACCACGCTGCCGCGCTTTTCCGCCAGGGCCTGGAGGATGCGCAGTTCGTTCTTCGTGAGTTCCAGGCGCACCCCGCCCGCCGTCACCGTCCCGGAGGCCGGGTCCAGCAGCGCCCCGCCCCCGCAGTCCAGCAGCCGCGAGGGCGCGCCGAAGTCGTAGCTCCGGCGCAGCAGCGCCTGGACCTTTGCCATCAGCACGTCCAGGTCGAAGGGTTTTGCGACGAAGTCGTCCGCGCCCATGTTCATGGCCATGACGATGTTCATGTTCTCCGCCGCGCTCGAGATGAACATGACCGGGACCTTTGAGACCTTCCGTATCTCGGCGCACCAGTGGTAGCCCGAATACCTCGGCAGAGACACGTCCAGCAGCACGAGCTGCGGGCCGAAGGCGGCGAATTCCTCCATCACCGCGCCGTAGTCCCGCGCGCGGCGCGCCTCCAGGCCCCAGCTCTCCAGCCGCTCGCAGACCGCCCCGGCGATGACGGGGTCGTCCTCGACGACGAGCACCCTGTACACGGCTCAGACCACGCCGGGGTAGAGCGGGAAGCGCTCGCAGAGCTCCATGACCTCCGCCCGGACCTCCGGCACAGCGGCCTCCCCCTCGCGCATGAGGCGCAGGATGAGCCCGCCTATCCGGCGCATCTCCGCCTCCTTCATGCCGCGGGTCGTTGCGGCGGGGGAGCCGAAGCGCACGCCGCTGCCCAGGTGCGGCGGCTGCTCGTCAAAGGGGATGGCGTTCTTGTTCGCCGTGATGTGCGCCCTGTCCAGCCGCTCCTGCATGTCCCGGCCCGTGACGCCCATGCTCATGACGTCCGCCAGGAGCAGGTGATTGTCCGTCCCGCCGGACACCAGACGCACGCCGCCCTCCGACAGCGTCTCCGCAAGCGCCGCGGCGTTCTTCACCACCTGGTGCTGGTACTCCGCGAACTCCGGCTGCATGGCCTCCTTCAGGCAGACCGCCTTGCCCGCGATGACGTGCATCAGCGGGCCGCCCTGGCTGCCCGGGAAGATCGCGGAGTCTATCTTCTTTGCCAGTTCCGCCTTGCAGAGGATGACGGCGCCGCGCGGGCCGCGCAGGGTCTTGTGCGTCGTCGTCGTGACGACGTCCGCGTACGGCACGGGCGAGGGGTGCGCCCCGCCCGCCACCAGGCCGCCGATGTGCGCCATGTCCACGAACATGTAGGCGCCGACCTCGTCGCAGATCTCGCGGATCCTGGCCCAGTCTATGAGGCGCGGGTAGGCCGAGGCCCCGGCGATTATCATCTTCGGCCGGAGCTCGAGCGCCATGCGGCGCATCTCGTCGTAGTCTATGAGTTCCGTATTTTTGTCCACGCCGTAGCCGTGGACGTTGAAGTATTTGCCCGTTATCGAGGCGCGGGAGCCGTGCGTCAGGTGGCCGCCGCAGGCGAGGTCCATGCCCATCAGCGTGTCGCCCGGCTTCACCAGGGCCAGGTAGACCGCAACGTTCGCCTGGGAGCCCGAGTGCGGCTGCACGTTCGCGTGCTCCGCGCCGAAGAGCTCGCAGGCCCTCTGGCGGCAGATCTCCTCGACCTCGTCCACATATTCGCAGCCGCCGTAGAAGCGGCGGCCGGGGTAGCCCTCTGCGTATTTGTTGGTCAGGTGGCTGCCCACGGCCTCCATCACCGCAGGGGAGGTGAAGTTCTCCGATGCGATGAGCTCGATATGGTCCCGCTGCCTCTGCAGCTCCCGCTCCATGGCGGCAAATACTTCCGCGTCCTCGCGGCGCAGGTGTTCATAGTTCATCTCAAAACAGCTCCTCGGCCAATATTTTTCCCACTCCATGCCCAGCACAAAGATAACCCATTATAACGCCTCCGCCGCCGCTTTGCAATCAGATTTCCGCCCCAAAAGGAGGAAAATGTCTGTACACTCTGCACAAATGTCCGCGCCGGGCTGACTGAGGGCATGAAAAACGGCCCCGTCAGGACGGGACCGCTGCATTTTTCCGGCGCAGGAAGCGCTTTCGGTAGAAGAGGAAAAAGGCCGGGACTGCGAAGATCAGCGCGCCGACGGTGTCTATGAAGGCGTGCTGCTTCACGAGGACAGTCGAGGCCATGCAGAGCACGCACAGGACCGTTATCACCCAGCGCCAGGGCCGGGTGAAGATCCGGCTGTCGAAGCAGCAGAGGATGTCACCCAGGCAGCCCAGGACGTGCATGCTCGGGAACACGTTCGTCGGCGTGTCCGCGGCCCAGATGATGGACATTATCCAGGTCCCGAGGTCCGTCACCTGGACGTCCTGCGGGCGCAGGTGCTGCCCGTTCGGCACGAGCACGTCCAGGACGAGCGTGGCCGTGAGCGTGAACATGTTGTAGTACATCCAGCGCTTGAAGGCCTCTCCGTCTTTGATAAGAGTCGGTATCCCGACGGCGGCGAAGAGCGGGTACCAGATGATATAGAAAACCGCAAAGCCCGGGACGAAGGGTATGTAGGAGTCTATGAAGGTGTCCGTCACCCAATAGCCCTCCGTGGGCGTGTGCTCCTCGATGATGAAGAAGGCGAGGATATACACGACGAAATAGAGGGCGAGCACCCAATATTTGTGGCTGCGGAGAAAGTCCCGCAGGGTTTTGAACATATCGCGTAAAATGGCCGATTCCCCCAAATTATAAGCCGGAGCTTGTTCCCAAGCGCCTCGAAATATGCTATCCTGAAAATATCAAAAATTCATCGACTCGGAGGCCGAAATGGATAAGACGCCGCGAGGCCGCTTCGCTCCAAGCCCGAGCGGACGGCTGCACCTTGGAAATATGCTCGCCTCGCTGCTGGCCTGGCTGGACGCGCGCTCGCTGGGCGGGGAGCTTCTCTTCCGCCTGGAGGACCTGGACCCGGAGCGCAGCGGCGCGGACTGGGCGCGGCTCATGGCCGAGGACCTGCGCTGGCTGGGCCTGGACTGGGACCTCGGCTGGCCGGAGGAGCCCGGCTATGCCCAGGGCGGGCGCTCCGCGCGCTACGAGGCGGCCTTTGCGCAGTTGGATTCCCGCGGGCTGGTCTATCCCTGCTGGTGCTCGCGGGCGGAGCGGCTTGCCGCCTCCGCGCCGCACCCCGGCGAGGAGCGGCCCCTCGGCTGCAGGTGCCGGTACTACACAGAGGAAGAAAAGCTCCGCCAGCGCCGCCGCCCGGCGGCAAAGCTCGCCGTGCCGGACGCGGTCGTCTCCGTCACGGACGGACACTACGGCCTTTACGCCGAAAACCTCGCCCGGGGGAGCGGGGACTTCATAGTAAGGCGCTCGGACGGGGTCTGGGCATATCAGCTGGCCGTCTCCGTGGACGACATGGAGATGGGCGTGACGCGGGTCGTCCGGGCGCGGGACCTGCTCACTTCCGCGCCGAGGCAGAAGTGGCTCATAGAGACCCTGGGCGGCGCGGCCCCGGACTACTGCCACTGTCCGCTCCTCGTCTCGCCGGAGGGGCGCAAGCTCTCCAAGCGGGAGGGGGACCTCAACATGGCGGAGCTCCGCCGCCGCTACACGCCGGAGGGGCTCTGCGGGGTCCTGGCGCACCTCGCCGGGCTCATCGACAGGCCGGAGCCCGTGACGCCGCGCGAGCTGGTCCCGGACTTCGACTGGGCGAAGGTCCCGGTGGAGGACGTCATTTTGCCCGCTTGGGTCTAGCGTGGCGGCCGCCCGAGCGCAGCGAGGCGAGGCTCTGCTTCAGCTTTTCCTGGGCGCGGCAGAGCAGCGCCAGCGCCGGCCAGGACAAAAGCACGAACACGCCCAGTATCATGCCGGCGGGCAGGTCCAGCTTCGAGATCGTGAAGAGCTCCGGCAGGACCAGCACGCAGATGCCGAAGCCGACCACCAGCGCGACCATCATCGCGCGGCGCAGCAGGTCGTAGGGCTTGCAGGTCCTGTGGACGACCATCAGGCCGACGACGCAGAGGATGACGGTGCAGATCGTCCCCATCATGTCCTCCGGCAGCTCGAACACGAGGCAGAAGAGGATCGCCCCGAGGACGAGGAAGAGGTTCGTCAGCCCGCCGGGCAGCGCCCGGCCCACGACGTTCGGCAGGAACCTGCCCTTTATCCTGGCGCTGTTCGGCTCCATCGCCAGGATGAAGCCCGGTATGCCGATGGTCAGCGCCGAGACGAGGCTCATCTGCGCGCTCGTCACGGGGTAGGGCAGGGTGAACACGAGCGTTATGACAGCCAGGATGAAGGAGAAGATGTTCTTCACCAGAAAGAGCGAGGCCGAGCGCTCGATGTTGTTGATGACGCGCCGCCCCTCCGCCACTACGGAGGGCATCGCCGCGAAGTTCGACTCCAGCAGCACGATGTGCGAGACCTGGCAGGCCGCGTCCGAGCCGGAGGCCATCGCCACGGAGCAGTCCGCCTCCTTGAGGGCGAGGACGTCGTTCACGCCGTCTCCCGTCATGGCGACGGTGTGGCCCGCGGCCTTGAGCGCGCGCACGAAGCGGCGCTTCTGGTCCGGCGTCACGCGGCCGAATACCGTGTACCGCTCGACGGCTTCGGCTATGTCCTCGTCCGTTTCGAGCGTGCGGGCGTCCACGTAGTTTTCCGCGCCCCTTATCCCGGCGCGCTTGGCCACCTCGGACACGGCCAGCGCGTTGTCCCCGGAGATGACCTTTATCGCAACGCCCTGCGCCGCGAAGTATTTGAAGGTCTCCGGTGCTTCCTCGCGGATCTTGTTCGAGAGCAGGATGAGCGCGATGGGCATGAGCCCCGCTTCCGGCCGCTCGTCCTCCGGGTCCCCGTCGTAGAGGCCGAGGAGCAGCACGCGGCAGCCCTTGGCGGAGTAGGCGTCTATCTGCTTTGCATATTTGCCGCCGCGCTCGCCCAGGAGCACGTCCGGCGCGCCGAGCAGGTAGGTCTCGTCCTCGTGGAAGCTCACCCCGCCGAACTTCTTGGCCGAGGTGAAAGGCACGGCCTTTATCGCGGGCTGCTTCACCTCGCCGGTGAAGTAGCGGCGGAGCGCGGCCATCGTGTCGTTATCCGCGCGCATCGCGGCGACGTAGTCCGCCATGATGAGGCGTATGTCCGATTCCTCGAACCGCTCCGGGCAGAGGGGGACGACGTCCTCGACCGTCATCTTGTTCTCCGTCACGGTGCCTGTCTTGTCCACGCAGAGGACGTCCACGCGCGCAAGCGTCTCTATGCAGCCCATGTCGTGGACGAGGGTCCGCTTCTGCGCGAGGCGCACCACGCCCGCCGCCAGGGCCATGCTCGTGAGCAGGTAAAGCCCCTCCGGGATCATCCCGATTAGCGAGGCCACCGTCGCCACGACGCCGTCCGATACGCTCCGGCCCAGCCAGACGATCTCCTTCACGGCCATGAGTATGCCGAGCGGGATTATCGCTATCCCGATGACCTGGACGAGCCTGGTCAGCGAGCGCATCATCTCCGACTGCTGGGGCGGCTTTGCGGCCTTGGCCTCCAGCGTCAGCCGGTTGGCGAAGGAGTCCGCGCCGACGCGGGTCAGCCGGGCGCGGCACTGTCCGGAAACGACGAAGCTGCCCGAGAGCAGTTCGTCCCCGGGCTTTTTCTTTATCTCGTCCGCCTCGCCGGTTATGAGCGCCTCGTTCGCGCTGCACTCGCCCGCGACGACCACGGCGTCCGCGAAGATCTGGTCCCCGGCGGAGAACTCGACGATGTCGTCCCGGACCATCTCGCTCGTGGGGATCTTCCGCCTGCGCCCGTCGCGTATGACGGCGCCCTGGGGCGCTGTGAGCAGGGTGAGCTTGTCCAGCGTGCGCTTCGAGCGGAGCTCCTGCACGATGCCGATGGCGATGTTCGCCAGGACGACGCCCATGAACATCACGTTCTGCCAGGAGCCCACCGCCAGCACGCAGGCCGCCAGGAAGAAAAACAGCATGTTGAAGTAGGTGAACACGTTGGAGCGGACGATCTGCCCGACCGTCTTGCCCGGCGGGTCTATCGGCAGGTTTGCCCAGCCGGCGTCCACGCGCTCCTGCGCCTGCGCCGAGGAAAGGCCCAGCTCCGAATCCGGCGTGAGCTCCGGCACGTGCCGGCGCAGCGGTTCTTCGATATCCTTTTTTTTCGTCAATCTTTTCAGCTTCATATGGCACATTGTAGCACAGGCGCGGCCCGGCGTCGGTAAACTTATTGTTAATAATGAGCAGAATTAAACCCCGCCCCCGGTCCGGGGGCGGGGCCTTTTTCAGATGACGCGGACCCGCAGTACGTCCGGGTTCTGCTCGATGGGAGCGGTTATCTCGCTGCCCACGGGCTCGGAGAGGTCCATCATCGTATAGGCGAACTCGCCCCGGGGCTTGTTTATCATGTGTTCGACGTTGAGGTTCCGCGCGCTCACGAGGTCCAGGATGCTGTTTATCATGTTCGGGACGTTCCTGTGGATGACGCAGAGGCGGCAGGCCCCCAGGCGCTCCAGCGCGGCGTTCGGCATGTTGACGGAGTTTTTGATGTTGCCGTTTTTGAGGTAGTCGTAGATCTCCTGCGCGGCCATGACGGCGCATTTTTCCTCGCTCTCCGGCGTGCAGGCGCCGAGGTGGGGCGTCGTTATGCAGTTGCGCAGGCCCACGAGCCGCTCGTTGGGGAAGTCCGTCACGTAGCGGCCGACCTTCCCGCTGGCCAGGCCCTCTATCATGGCCTCGTCGTCCACTATCTCGGCGCGGGACTCGTTCACTATCCGCACGCCGGGGCGCATCGCCGCGATGGCGGCGGCGTCTATCATGTGGTGCGTGGACTCGTTATAGGGGACGTTGAGGCTGATATAGTCGCTCGTGCGGAAGATCTCCTCCAGGAAGTCCACGTGGATGACGTCCCGCGAGAGCCGCCAGGCCGATTCTACGGACATATACGGGTCGTAGCCGCGGACGGTCATCCCCAGCTTGAGCGCCGTGGACGCCACCAGCACGCCTATCGCCCCAAGGCCGATGACGCCCAGGTTCTTGCCGCAGAGCTCCGGACCTGCAAAGGCGCTCTTGCCCTTTTCGACGAGCTCCGGTATCTCCGCGCCGCGGCCGGCGATGGACTTCACCCATTCGATGCTCCCGAGTATGTCCCGGGAGGCCACCAGCAGCTGGAAGATGACCATTTCCTTCGTCGCGTCTGCGTTCGCGCCGGGGGCGTTGAACACGACTATCCCAGACTCCGAGCAGCGCTCGAGCGGGATGTTGTTCGTCCCGGCCCCGGCCCGGCCGATGCACTTGAGCTCCGGCCAGAACTCCGTCCCGTGCAGGTCCGCCGAGCGGATGAGCAGCGCGTCCGGCCGCTCCAGCTCCTGGCCCACCTCGCAGCCCTGCTTTGCCAGGATGTCTGTCCCGAGGTGGGAGATTGCGTTCATCGTGCGTATTTTAAACATGGTGCGACACCTCGAAATCCTTCATATACTGCGCTATCGCCTGAGCGCCCTCCAGGGGCATTGCGTTGTAGAGCGAGACGCGCATCCCGCCAGTCAGCCTGTGGCCGCGGACGTTCAGCAGGCCCCGGCGCGCCGCCCCGCGGCAGAACTCCTCGTCCAGCTCGTCCGAGTCTGTGCGGAAGGTCACGTTCATGCAGGAGCGGCTGCCCTCCTCCGCGTGCGCCCTGTAGACCCGGGAGTTGCCCAGGACCTCGTAGAGCAGGCTGCTCCGCTCGCGGCGCAGCCGGTCCATCTCCGCAACGCCGCCCTGTTCCTCCACCCAGTCCAGCACCAGGCCCAGCATGTAGATGCACCAGCAGGGCGGGGTGTTGAGCATCGAGTCCTTGGCGGACATCAGCCGGTAGTTCAGGACCTGCGGCGTGTCCGGGCGCTCATGGCCCAGCGCCGCGCGCTCTATTATCGCAACCGTCAGCCCCGCGGGGGCCATGTTCTTCTGCGCCCCGGCGTAGATGAGGCGGTAGCGCCCGACCTCCACCGGGTGCGAGAGGATCTCCGAGGACATGTCGCAGACGAGCGGCACGCCCGCCTCCGGCACGTAGTCCCAGGCCGTCCCGTAGATCGTGTTGTTGGCGCAGTAGTGGAAGTAGGCCGCGCCGCGCTCCAGCTTCAGCTCGGACTGGCGCGGTATCCTCCTGTAGCTCTCGGCGCCGCCGTCGAACGCGCGGAGGACCTTGCCGTATTTCGCCGCCTCACGCGCCGCGATGCCCGAGAAGTTCCCCGTCACCGCATAGACCGCAGGACCCTCGCCCATGAGGTTCAGCGGGACCGCGGAAAACTGGCCCGTCGCCCCGCCCTGCATGAACAGGATGTCGTGCGAGCTCGGGACCGAAAGCAGGCTCCGCAGCTTTTCCTTAGCCCCGGCGTGTATCTCCTGGAACAGACTGCCACGGTGGCTCATCTCCATCACCGACATCCCGCTCGAATGCCAGTTCATGAGCTCCGCCTGGGCCTTCTTCAAAACGGGCGCCGGCAGCTGCGCCGGTCCCGCCGCGAAGTTATATATCTTTCCCACCATCAGGAACACCCCTCTGAACAGGTATTATATAAAGTATAGTCTTTCCGCACCGCCCGCGTCAAATAGCAGCTCCAACAAGCATTTCGCCCGAGACCCCGGAAATTTGCACGTTTTTGACAAGCCCGCGCAGCCCTGTCCCCGGGACGGAGACCTCCACATAGTTTGATGCGTGGCCCGTGGACAGCCCGCCGGACTCCGTCTCGAACAGGACCTCCAGCGTCCTGCCGACGCAGGAGCGCAGATATTCCGCCCGCGTCCCGTCCGCGACGGACTGCGCCTCGTGCGCGCGCCGCGCCTTCTCCGCCGCGCTCAGCTGGCCCGGCATCGAGGCGGCGGGAGTCCCCGGACGCCGCGAGTATGGGAAAACGTGCACCTGCGAGAACGCGCAGCGCTCCAGAAAGGCCAGGGTCTCCCGGTGCTCGGCCTCCGTCTCCCCGGGGAAGCCCGCGATGAGGTCCGCCGTCAGCCCGCAGCCCGGGAAGTGCCGCCGCAGCCGCTCCGTCACGGCGAAGAACTCCGCCGTGCCGTACTTTCTCCGCATCCGCGCGAGGACCCCGTCCGAGCCCGATTGCAGCGAGAGGTGGAAGTGGCCGCACACCCGGCCCAGCGCCGCCAGGCGCGCGCAGAACTCCTCCGTCACGACAGTGGGCTCCAGCGAGCCCAGGCGCAGCCGCAGCTCCGGCGCCGCGCGCGAGATGGTCTCCACCGCCTCCGCCAGGCCCGGCGTGCCGGGCAGGTCCGCGCCGTAGGAGGCGATCTCGATGCCCGTCAGCACGAGCTCCCGGTAGCCCGAAGCGGCGAGGCCCGCGGCCTTTTCCGCGGCGCGCTCCGGCGGCAGCGAGCGAACGCGGCCCCTGGCGTATGGTATGACGCAGTAGCTGCAAAAGTTCTGGCAGCCGTCCTCCAGCTTGAGGTAGGCCCGGGCGTGGCCCGAAAACGCCCCCGCGGGCAGGTCCTCGATGACGCGCCGCTCAAAGGGCTTGTCCACGCTGCTCGTGAAAACGCCCTCCAGCACCGCGCGCTCCGCCGCCTCCACAAAGCCGCGCCTGTCCCCGCTGCCCCAGACTATGTCCGCGCCCAGCGCCTCCGCCGCGCCCGGCTCCGTCTGCGCCCAGCAGCCGCACACCGCGCGCACCGCGCCCGGGCTCCGCTCCGCGAGACGGCGCAGCGCCTGGCGCGACTTCCGCCCGCTCTCCGCCGTCACGGCGCAGCTGTTCACTATGACGATGTCCGCGCGCTCGCCCTCGCGTGCGGGCTCGTGGCCGCGCTCGCGCAGGAGCGTCTCCATGGCCTGGGTCTCGTACTGGTTGACCTTGCAGCCGAGGGTGGTTATAATGTATCTCATATTCTGACTTCCTCGAAGGTGATCTTTTGGATATCTATCTCGACAACGCCGCCACGACCCGGGTCTGCCCGGAGGCGGCGGACATGGCTTACAGGGTGATGACCGAGCAGTTCGGCAACCCGAGCTCCACCCACGCCCGCGGGCGCGAGGCGAAAAAGCTCCTGGACTCCGCCCGGCGCGAGCTGGCGCTCTGCCTGGGCTGCAGGCCGGGGGAGGTCGTTTTCACCTCCTGCGGCTCCGAGGCGGACAACTGGGCCATCCTCTCCGGGGCGCGCGCCGCCTCCGCCAAGGGCGGCCACGTCATAAGCTCCCAGGCCGAGCACGACGCCGTCCGCCGCGCCCTCGACGAGCTCGAGCGCCGCGGCTGGGAGGTCACGCGGCTCGCCCCGGACGAGACCGGGGCCGTCCCCGTTTCCGCCGTCCTGGACGCGCTCCGGCCGGAGACGAAGCTCGTCTCGCTCATGCTCGTCAACAACGAGACCGGCGCCGTCACGGACATCGCCGGGGTCTCCCGCGCGCTCAAAAAGGCGGGCTCCCAGGCGCTCCTCCACTGCGACGCCGTCCAGGGCTTCATGAAGCTGCCCTTCACGGCGAAGAGCCTCGGCGCGGACCTCGTCTCCGTCTCCGGACACAAGATACACGCGCCCAAGGGCATCGGCGCGCTCTACATACGCGCGGGGCTGCACCTCGCTCCGCTCATCGTGGGCGGCTCGCAGGAGGATGGCCGCCGCGCCGGGACCGAGGCCATGCCGAACATCTGCGCCTTCGGCGAGGCCGCGCGCCTTGCCCGGGAGCTCATGGCCGAGTCCGCCCAGCGCATGGCCGCGCTGCGCGAGAGCACCGTCGAGCGGCTCCTGGCCGAGAACCCCGGGCTCGTCGTCATCGGAGGGGGCGCGCCGCACATCCTCTGCATCTCCCTGCCGGGCTACCGGAGCGAGGTGCTCATGAACTTCCTGGAGGCGCGCAGCGTCAGCCTTTCGCGCAGCTCCGCCTGCAAAAAGGGCGGGCGCAGCCACGTCCTGGAGGCCATGCGCCTGCCCGCGCCCGTCATAGACGGGGCGCTCCGGCTCGGCCTCTCGCGCTACACCACCGCCGCGGAGCTCGACGCCTTCTGCGCCTTCCTGCGCGAGGCGCGCGAGAGCCTTGCCCACAGCTGAAGGCTCATTTCTTCCCCTCGCCGTCCTTCCCGTCCGGGGCCTTGCCGCCCCGGGCGTTTTTGTTTATGAGCCGGCGCAGGCGCTCCGCCCTTGCCGCGCCCGCCGCCTTCGACGCGGCGCGGGTCTCCGCCCGGCGCTCCCTGCGCTCCTCCGCAGTCGGCTCCGGGGGCATCTCCACGCGCTCGCCGGAGCCCGGCTCGAAGTGGTGGAGGTTCTCGTAGCTCTCGTAGTCCGCGGGCAGGCCGCTGCGCCGCAGCTTCCGGCGGGTCAGGCTCTTTATCCCGGTGTAGATGACGACGAACACCGGCACGCCCAGGAGCATCCCCATGAAGCCGAAAAAGCCCCCGCCGATGATGATCGCGAACATTATCCAGAAGCCGTTCACGCCCGTCGTGCTGCCCAGGATCTTGGGGCCGAGGATGTTCCCGTCGAACTGCTGGAGGATGAGGATGAAAACGAGGAAGAGCAGGCACTTCATCGGGTCCACGAGCAGGATGATGAAGGCCGAGGGGAAGGCCCCTATGAAGGGACCGAAGAAGGGGATGACGTTCGTCACGCCCACGATGACCGAGACGAGCAGGGTATAGGGCATCTGCATGAGCGAGCAGCAGATGTAGCAGAGGATGCCGATTATCGCGCTGTCGAGCAGCTTGCCGGAGATGAAGTCCATAAAGGTCTTGTCCGTGAAGCGGACGCCCTCGAGTATCTTCTCCGCGGCCTCCAGCGTGAAAACGCAGTAGAGCACGCGCTTGGCCCCCGCCGCGACGGCTTCCTTGTTGAACAGCACGTAGAACGAAACGATTATGCCGACGGCGACGTAGTAGATGCCGCGGACGACCGTGTAGACCCCGGAGGTGATGCTGCTGATGATATTCGTCATCTGGGGCAGGAGGGTGTTCGTCGCCCACTGTGTGAGCTGGCCGGAGGCGCTGTCCAGCAGGGAGGTCACGCCCGCCATGAGCTCGGGGTAGTCCTCAAAGGTCCGCGTGACCCAGCCCTCTATCGTTTCGAAATAGCTCTGGCTGTTGGAGACGATGCTGTTCACGCTCGAATATATCTGCGGCAGGATGAGCCAGAGCAGCGCGCCGACTACGAGCAGCATCAGCAGTTCCGCGATGACGATGGCCAGAGCCCGGCTCAGCGCAAAGGCCCGCCGGTGGTCGGCCTTGAATATCCTGTCCACGAAGGGCGTCGTGAGGCTCCGCTCGAAAAAGACCATCGCCGGGCGCAGCAGGTAGGTTATCGCAAAGCCCCAGATGAAGGGCGCCACGATGTGCATGAGCGCCCCGAAGGCGCGCGCCACCCCCGCCCAGCGCGAGAGCAAAAGGTAAAAGCAGATGCTCGCCGCGATGACCGCAAAGGCGGTCAGCCCCCAGTAGAGGTATTTCTTGTCTCCGCCGAACCTTTTCATGTGAGCCTCCATTCATTTTCAGCTTGCGTACCCTTCATTTTAACCCCCGCGCGGGGGCGCGTCAACAGCCAAAACGCTTATGTCAACTCTCCCGCCCACGGAGCCCGACACGCTTCGACAGAAAAAACGGTTGAAAACTCTGTTGAAAATGTGCAAAGTTTTAGTCCGGAGCCCTGCCGGGACCCCCGAATATGGGCCGGATCGCCTAAATAATGGGCATTTCGACATAATATACGTCTACCTCCTGGGGCGGGAGGCATAGTCCGGGGCGCGGCGGCATAGCTTTTACAGAAACCGGCTTGAGGGGGGCTTTACACATGAAGGGTATTTTGAAGCGGCTGGGCGTATGCCTCGTTTGCCTGAGCATGTTGGCGCCGGGGGCGATGGCGGCGTCGGCGGAGCCGCAGGGCGCGCCGGAGCTGGAGGCGCCCTCCGCCGTCCTGATGGAGCGGGAGACGGGCGCGGTCCTCTACGCCAAGGGCGAGACGGAGCGCAGGCCCCCGGCCTCGGTGACGAAGGTCATGACCCTCCTGCTCGCGGCGGAGGCCGTGGACTCCGGGGCGCTCGACCTGGACGAGAAGGTCCGCGCCTCTGCGAACGCGGCGTCCATGGGCGGCAGCCAGATCTGGCTGGAGGAGGGCGAGGAGCTGAGCGTGGCGGAGCTCATAAAGTGCGTGGCCGTCGTCTCCGCGAACGACTGCGCCGTGGCCCTGGCCGAGCGCATCGCGGGCTCCGAGGCGGCCTTCGTCGAGAGGATGAACGAGCGCGCCGCCGAGCTCGGGCTCGAGAACACGCGCTTTACGAACTGCACGGGCCTCTTCGACGACACGGGCCACTACAGCTGCGCCCTGGACATCGCGCGGATGAGCTGCGAGCTGCTCGGCCACGAGTGGATAAGGGAGTACACGACGATCTGGATGGACTCCATCCGCGACGGGGCCTTCGAGCTGACGAACACGAATAAGCTGGTCCGCAATTACGAGGGCTGCACGGGACTCAAGACGGGCTACACCTCGACGGCGATGTACTGTCTGGCGGCCTCCGCGGAGCGGGAGGGGACGGAGTATGTGGCGGTGATCATGCACGCGGAGAGCGTGGAGAGCCGCAACCGGGACGCGGCGGCGCTTTTGGACTACGGCTTTGCGGGCTGGCGGCTCTGCCGGACGGCGGAGGGAGTGGAGCTGCCGGAGCTGGCGGTGGAGCTGGGGACGGCGGAGCGGGTAGGCACGGTCTGCGACGGGGGCGGGGCCATCCTGCTGCGGGTCTCGGACGCGCAGGGGCTCGAGCGGAGCCTGGAGCTGCCGGAGAGCGTGGCCGCGCCGGTCCAGGCGGGGCAGAGGCTGGGGACGCTGGTCCTCTCGAACGGCTCCGGCCGCCTGGCGGAGATACCCGTCCTGGCGGCGGAGAGCGTGCCGCGGCTGGGCGCCGCGGGGGTGTTCCTGCGGATGCTGGGCCTGCTGGCGGGGCTTTCCGGCGGGTCGGGAGAGAGCGCCGGGGCATTTGGGGGCTTGTAATCTGTGAAAAAAGTAGTATAATCTTCCCAAACCAATGAAATTCTTAGTGTGAAGGATGAGGAAGATGATCAGAGTCGATCTCAGCAGCGCGGCCCCCTTCTTTGACGCCGCCGGCCCGGACTATGCGGCGGCCGCCTCGGCGCACAGACTGCTCGCGGAAAAGAGCGGCCCGGGCGCGGATTATACCGGCTGGACCGAACTGCCCGTCAGGATGAAAAAAGGCGAGCTCAAGGCCGTGCAGGCCGCGGCCGCCAAGATAAGGTCCCGCTCCAAGGCGCTGGTAGTCGTCGGGATAGGCGGCTCCTACCTCGGCGCGCGCGGCGCCATCGAGCTGCTGCGCCCGCTCCCCGGCAAGGACGACCCGAAGGTCTTTTTCGTCGGCAACGGCCTGAGCGCGGATTACCTCAACGGCGTCATCGAACAGCTCGGAAACGACGACTTTGACGTGAACGTCATCTCCAAGTCCGGGACGACGCTCGAGCCCGCCCTCGCCTTCCGCGTTTTCCGCGCCCTGCTGGAGCGCAAATACGGCTCCGGTGCAAAAAAGCACATCTTCGCCACGACGGACGCCGCCAGAGGCGTGCTCCGCTCCATGGCGGACGCAGAGGGCTGGGAGTGCTTCACCGTCCCGGCGGACGTCGGCGGGCGCTACAGCGTCCTCTCCGCGGTGGGCCTGCTGCCCATGGCCGTCGCGGGGATAGACGTGCAGGCCGTCATCGAGCGCGCCGCGGAAAACTTTGAGCTGCTGGACCTCCGCAGCCCCGAAAACCCCGCCTGGCAATACGCCGCCGCAAGGCAGCACCTCTACGGCCGGGGCTACGGCATCGAGCTGCTCGCCTGCTACGAGCCCTCCTTCCGCTACATGGCGGAGTGGTGGAAACAGCTCTACGGCGAGTCCGAGGGGAAAAACGGCATCGGTATCTTCCCCGCCTCCCTCGAGTACACCGCGGACCTCCACTCCATGGGCCAGTACGTCCAGGACGGCCCCAGAAAGCTCTATGAGACCGTCGTCTCCTTTGAAAAATCCGTCTCCAGCTTCTCCGTGCCCTTCGGCATGGGAGACCCGGACGGCCTCAACTACCTCGCCGGGCGGGACCTCGCAGAGGTCTGCCGCGTCGCGCGGGACGCCGTCCGCTCCGCGCACATGTTCGGCGGCGTGCCGAACATCGGCCTCTCCGCCGAGCGGCGCGACGAGCCGGGCTTCGCAGACCTCGTCTGCTTCTTCGAGCTCGCCTGCGCCATCTCGGGCTATATGTCCGGCGTGAACCCCTTCGACCAGCCGGGCGTCGAGGCTTACAAAAAGAATATGTTCAAGATGCTGGGAAAGCCCGGCGCTTGAGGCTATTAACAATGTATTAACTTTGATTTTACCCGTTGAACTCGGGCTGAAAAAATGGTAAGCTGTCCTCAGAGGATACAGCTTGCCATTTTTATTAATGGAATAACCGAAGAGGAGCGTGATTCAATATGGTCAAGGTGATCGTGGGCCTGAAGGGCTCCGGCAAGACCAAACGGCTGGTGGACCTCGTCCGCCGCGCGGTGGAGGAGGAGCACGGTGACGTAATCTGCATCGAGAAAGACAAAAAACTCACTTACGACATTCCGTACCAGGCCCGCCTCATCCACGCCAGCGACTACCAGATCGGCACCTTCGAATTCATGAAGGGCTTCATAAGCGGCCTGCGCGCCGGCAATTACGACATTTCCCACATCTTCATAGACAACTTCCACAAGATGTTCAACGCCGGGACCCAGGCCCAGGTCGTGGACTTCCTGGACTGGCTCGCCAGCTTCGCCGAGGCCGAGGGTATCCGCTTCACCATCACCATGACGGCGGACCCGGAGACCGTCGGCCCCGAGATAAAAAAATACGCCGTCTGAACCAAGCGCCGCCGCCGGAATCCCCGGCGGCGGCTTTTCGCTGCCCGCCCGCACTCGACAAAACGCGGGAAATCTGTTATCATATGAGGCAATCGCTAGATTGGAAAGGTCGGTAGATCCCGGTGAAAAAGCTGCTGAAACTCCTGTTCTCGCGGCTGGCGTTCGTCTCGCTCTTCATGCTGCTGCAGCTGGCCGTGCTCTTCGCCACGCTGTTCTATTTCCAGGGCAGCATCGCCACGGTGCAGACGGTCTCCGTGGCGCTCTCGCTGGTCGCGGTGGTATATATAATCAACCAGGACGGCAGCTCGGCCTTCAAGATAGCCTGGATCCTGCCCATCGTGTTCCTGCCCCTGGTGGGAGTCCCGGCGTACATACTCTTCGGCCGAAAGCGCACCCCGGAAAATAAGCGCGAGCAGCTCTCCGGGATGCTCCTGCGCTACAGGCAGACGGCCAGCCTCGTCGCCTCCGAGAGCGAGGCCCTGCTCCACGAGGAGCCCGAGGCCGCGCTCCAGTCCGCATACCTCGAGCGCTGCGCCGGCGCGCCCGTCTTTACAGGGACAGAGACCACCTACTATAAACTCGGAGACGAGCTCTTCCCCGCAATGCTCGAGGAGCTCCGCCGCGCAAAGCGCTATATCTTCCTCGAATACTTCATCGTGGAGCCCGGGCTCATGTGGGACTCCATCCTGGAGATACTGGAGGAAAAGGCCGCGGAGGGCCTGGACGTCCGCCTCATCTACGACGACATGGGCTGCATCATGACCCTCCCGCGCAACTATGACCGCAGGATGGAAAAGCTCGGGATCCGCTGCTGCACCTTCCACCGCTTCCAGCCCGTCCTGACCGGGACCTTCAACAACCGCGACCACCGCAAGATCTGCGTCATAGACGGGGTCGTGGCCTTCACGGGGGGCGTGAACCTCGCGGACGAATATATAAACCGGCGCGAGCGCTTCGGCCACTGGCTGGACTGCGGGATAAGGCTCCGCGGCGAGGCGGCCTACAGCTTCGCCCTGATGTTCCTCTCCATGTGGGACTACATCCGCCACGAGGAGGACGAGCCCTCCCGCTTCCTGCCCGAGCGCGCCGACCTCGCCGGGATAAAAAACGACGGCTTCGTCCAGCCCTATTCCGACACGCCGACGGACGACGAGCCCGTGGGCGAGTCCGTATACATCAACATGCTCTCCCGGGCGAAGAAATATGTATATATATGCACGCCCTACCTCGTCATAGACAACGAGCTCATGAACGCGCTGACGAGCGCGGCCAAGTGCGGCGTGGACGTGCGGATGATAACGCCGGGCGTGCCGGACAAGTGGTATGTCCACATGGTGACGCGCTCCTACTACGCGCCGCTGCTGCGGGCGGGGGTGCGGGTGTATGAGTACATCCCGGGCTTCATCCACTCCAAGACCATGGTCTGCGACGACAAATACGGCGTCTGCGGGACGATAAACATGGACTACCGCAGCCTCTACCTGCACCACGAGTGCGCGGTGTGGATGTACGGGACGAGCGCGCTGGCGGATATGCGCGCGAGCTTTGAGGACACGCTGCGCCGCTGCGTGGAGATAACGCCGGAGCTCTACCGGAACAGGCCCTGGCTCATGAAGCTGGGCCAGAGCCTGCTGCGGGTGTTCGCGCCGCTGATGTGAGGAAAAAAGAGAAAAAATGCTTGCAATGCGCGGCGGAGCTTGCTATAATATATCGGCATTACGCACGGCGGGCGGATCTCCGGCCCTGTGGCCGCAAGGCTGGGCCGCGGAGAGACGATGCCTGCCGGAGGTAATAACAAAATAAAGGGAGGAACAAAACAAAATGGCAGTAGTATCCATGAAGCAGCTGCTGGAGGCCGGCGTTCACTTCGGCCACCAGACCCGCAGGTGGAACCCCAAGATGGCCGAATACATCTATATGGAGCGCAACGGCATCTATATCATCGACCTGCAGAAGACCGTCAAGAAGCTCGAGGAAGCCTACAACTTCGTGCGCGAGCTCGCCGCGAGCGGCCAGAACATCCTCTTCGTCGGAACGAAGAAGCAGGCCGCGGACGCCGTCCGCGAGGAGGCCGGCAGGGTCGGCCAGTACTACGTCAACGCCCGCTGGCTCGGCGGTATGCTGACGAACTTCAAGACCATGCGCACCCGTATAGACCGCCTCGCCCAGCTCAAGAAGATGCAGGAGGACGGCACCTTCGACATGCTGCCCAAGAAGGAAGTCATGAAGCTCATGGGCGAAATGGCCAAGCTCGAGAAATATCTCGGCGGCGTCAAGGAGATGAAGAAGCTCCCCGGCGCGCTCTTCGTCATAGACTCCCGCAAGGAGCACAACGCCATCGCTGAGGCCCGCAAGCTCCACATCCCCATCATCGCCATTGTCGATACCAACTGCGACCCGGACGAGGTCGATTACGTCATCCCCGCGAACGACGACGCCATCCGCGCCATCAGGCTCATCAGCTCCACCATGGCCAACGCCGTGCAGGAGGGCCGCCAGGGCGCCGACAACGCCGCCGAAGAGGCCGCCAAGGTCGAAGAGGGCGCCGAGGAATAAGTCCCGCGCCGGACATGCCGCAATTTCCCCCTCAAATTTTACGGAAGGATGATAATATATGGGATTCACTGCCGCGGACGTTAAGAACCTGCGCGAAATGACCGGCGTCGGTATGATGGACTGCAAAAAGGCCCTCGCCGAGGCCGACGGCAATATCGAAAAGGCCGTCGAGTGGCTGCGCGAGAAGGGCCTCGCCGCCGCCCAGAAGAAGGCCGGCCGCATCGCCGCCGAGGGTATGGCCTACGCCTGGGTCTGCCCGGAGTGCGGAGTCGGCTCCATCGTCGAGGTCAACGCCGAGAGCGACTTCGTCGCCAAGAACGACCTCTTCGTCGATTACGTCCACAAGGTCGCCCAGGTCGTCGCCAAGGACGGCCCCGCCGACCTCGACGCCCTCATGGCCTGCAAATACCCCGAGTCCGAAAAGACCGTGCTCGAGGAGCAGAACGACAAGGTCCTCGTCATCGGCGAGAACATCAAGGTCCGCCGCTTCGCCCGCTACACCGAGGGCACCAGCGTCGCCTACGTCCACATGGGCGGCCGTATCGCCGTCCTCATGAACCTCGAGGTCGGCGCCGGCTTCGAAAAGAACCCCGCCGTCGTCGAGCTCGGCAAGGACCTCGCCATGCAGGTCGCCGCGCTGAACCCCCAGTTCCTCGACAAGAGCGAGGTCTCCGAGGAGTTCATCGAGAACGAAAAGCGCGTCCGCCTCGCCCAGGCCAAGGAGGACCCCAAGAACGCCAAAAAGCCCGACGCCATCATCGAGAAGATCGTCATGGGCGGCCTCTCCAAGTACTACAAGGAGATCTGCCTCATGCAGCAGCCCTTCGTCAAGGACGACAAGTCCTCCGTTGAGGAGCACGTCGCCGCCGTCGCCAAGGAGCTCGGCACGACCATCAAGGTCAACTGCTACACCCGCTTCGAAAAGGGCGAGGGCATCGAAAAGCGCCAGGACGATCTCGCCGCCGAGGTCGCAAAGCTCGTAAAATAACTTAAAAAAAACAGCCGGTCGTTTGGCCGGCTGTTTTTTTAGTTAACTGCACTCTCCTCCGCGAACTGAAAAAGCCGGTCTTTTGACCGGCTTTTTTATGTATCAATATATGTCCTCGACGACCTTTTCGGGGGCGCGCTCGAGCTCGGAGGGGTTTTTGAGGTAGTATTTCATGTACTTGAAGGCGGCGGCGTAGTAGGCGCCGTCCACGATGCGCTCGTCGCAGACGATCTTGTAGTCCACATATTTGTGCTCGACGGCGCGGCCGTGCCTGTCCAGCTCCACGACCCGGCGCTTCGCCCCGAAGGCCAGGAACACCGGCAGGTTGCCGAAGTTGTAGAGGTGGTGGTAGATGGGCGGGATGCCGAGGGAGCCGAGGTCCGTGACGATCATGGAGCCGTGGAAGGGGCTCGCGCGCAGCAGGGACATGGGGATGAGGTCGAAGTAGTCCATGACCTTGAGTATCCACACGGCGAACTTCAGGAAGATGCCCGGGATCTTCATGAGCACGCCGGCGACCTTTTCGGTGCCGCTGTCGTCCGAGGAGCGGATCTCCTCGACGGCCTCGTTCATCTTGCGGTAGACGTCGTAGATGGTGTCCGTCGGCTCGAATACGACCTTGGCGCAGGTCTCCTCGGACTCCGTCGTGATGCCGCGCTTGACCATCATGTTGACCAGGATCTCGTTTCTGGCGTAGATCTTCTGGCCCGCTACGAAGCGGTTGAGCCCCGGCAGCTGCGAGATGACGCGGATATACGCCGCGATGAAGAGGTGCAGCATACCCAGGCCCTTGCAGCCCTCCTGACGCTTGGCCCGGAGCCAGCGGTCCGTTTCCGTTATCTCTATGCTGCCAGCGAACTGGTTGCAGGCGTCGTTGCGCTGTATCATTATGTACGGCTCGAAGAGGTTCAGCGCCGGCAGGGTGCGCAGGCGGCGGCCCTCTTTTCTGTCGCCCAGGCGGCGGCGGTAGCCCGTGTTACTCATGCTCTCTCCTCCACTGAAGCAGTTATTTCCTCAAGGATTTTACATTATAATACGTTTTCCACTTTGAATCAAGTCCAAACTGCTTATTAATCGCTTGAAGTCTCACATTCGTGAAGATTGACAAAATTCTGACGCATGTTTCGGCGTGGAAATCGTGGCAATTTTCTGCGGGGTTTTGAGTAAATGCGCTTGCTTAATTTAGGGTGTTTTGGTATTATTATTGGTGCAGATACTTGACGGATGATGGCGCTTTCCGCATCCGTCTTTTTCGGTGGGAGGTGTATCAATGTCTTTTGAAGCGATCACAGCGATAAGCGAGGCCGAGGAAAACGCAAAACGCATGAAGGCCGAGGCGCTCGCTGCGGCGAAGGCGGCGGAGGCCGCGGCGCAGGCGGAGGGCCGGGCCGCGGTGGAGGCCGCGGAAAAAAAGGCCGCCGCAGAGCTTGCCGAGCTGCGCGCCAAGTCTGACGAAAAGGCCAAGGAGGACGCAAGGCAGCTCGCCTCGGACACGGAAAACAGGAAAGCGGCGATGCGCGCCAGGGCGGACGCCCGCCTCGAAAAGGCCGCCGCTCTTATCGTGGAAAGGGTAGTGAACGGCTGATATGGCAATCGTTAAGATGAAAAAGCTCAGGCTGCTGGCCATGTCCGCGGACAGGCAGGCGCTGCTGCGGGAGCTGCTGCTCCTGGGCTGCGTCGAGGTGAGCGAGCCGGCCGAGCTCCCCGAGGAGGCGTTTCCAGCGCTCTGCCGCTGCGAAGGCGCGGGCCTTTCCACGGTGAAGGCCCAGCACGCGGAGCTCACGAACGCGGTAAAGCTCCTCGACAAATACGCCCCGGAAAAGCAGGGCTTCCTCAAGCCCCTGCCCGAGACCGAGGCCGCCGCGCTCCTGGACGAGGAAAAGCTGGCCGCCGGAGTCGAGCTGGCGGAAAAGCTCATGGAGCTCGAGGAGCGGATAAGGCGCAACAACGCAGAGATCCAGCGCGAGCAGACGACGCTCGAGTCCCTGGCGCCCTGGCTGCCCCTGGAGCTGCCGCTTTCCTGCAAGGGGACGGAGCGCGCCGCAGCGATGACGGCGTCCCTGCCCGCCGCGCTCGACCTGGCCGAGGCCGACGCCGCGCTCGGCGCCGCCGCGCCGGAAGCCCAGCTCTTCCGCGTCTCGGACGACAGGAGCCTCCATTACGTGCTGCTCGTCTGCCTCAAAGACGAGCTGGACGCCGCGCTCGAGGTCCTGCGCCCCCTGGGGCTGAACCTCATGAGCCCCGGCGAGTTCGACTGTACGGCCAGGCAGGCCGCTGAAAAATGCGAAAAGAAAATTGCGGACCTCGGCCGCGAGAACGCGGAGCTCGTCTCCGCCATCGCCGCAGAGGCCCCGCACAGGGCCGAGCTCAAGCTCCGCGCCGACGCGATGACCACGAAAATCGCCCGCGCAGAGGCCGAGTCCAGGCTCATGCAGACGGAGACCGCCGTCTGCCTCCAGGGCTGGGTCCCCGCGGAAAAGGAACAGGAGCTCGCAGGCGTCCTCGCAAAGTACGACTGCGCCTGGGAGACAGAGGACCCCGCCGAGGACGAATACCCCGAGGTCCCCGTGAAGCTCAAGAACAACCGCTTCACCAGGGCGCTCAACATGGTCACGGAGATGTATTCGCTCCCCGCCTACGACGGCGTGGACCCGAACCCGCTCATGGCCCCCTTCTTCATCCTGTTCTACGGCATCATGCTCGCGGACATGGGCTACGGCGTCCTCATGATAATCCTGGCGCTCGTCGTCCTGGGGAAGAAAAAGCCCAAGCGCGGCACGCGCAACTTCTTTGAGCTGCTGCTCTGGTGCGGCATCTCGACCACCGTCTGGGGCGCGATAACGGGCGGCTGCTTCGGCGACGCGCCGCTCCAGATAGCCAAGATAATCAATCCGAACACCACCTGGCAGGGCCTGCCCTCGCTCTTCACCCCGCTCAACGACACTATCATGATCCTCCTGGGCGCGATGGTGCTGGGCGTCATCCAGATAATAACCGGCATGATAATCAGCTTCGTCGAAAAGTGCAAGGCCGGGGACGTGTTCGGCGCCGTGTTCGAGGAAGGGACCTGGTGGATGATCTTCCTGGGCGGCGGCCTGGCGGCCCTGGGCATAGGCAGCGTGGGCGGGGTCCCGGTGCTGCTGTGCGTCGGCGGAGTGATGCTGGTCATCGGCAACGCCAAGGGCAAAAAGAACATAGGCTCCATAGTCATAGGCACGCTCGCCGCCGTCTACAACGGCGTCACGGGCTACTTCGGAGACATCCTGAGCTATTCGCGTCTCATGGCGCTGATGCTCGCGGGCAGCGTCATCGCGCAGGTGTTCAACACCATCGGCGCGATAGCGGGGAACATCGTCGTGTTCCTCATAATCTCCCTGGCGGGCAACGCGCTCAACTTTGTGCTGAACCTCCTGGGCTGCTTCGTCCACGACCTGAGACTGCAGTGCCTGGAGTACTTCGGCAAGTTCTATAAGGACGGCGGCAAGCCGTTCCGGCCTCTCGAGATAAACACCAAATTTGTAAACGTCGCTACAACCGACAAATAAGAGGAGGAAATTACGATGGAAATGAGTTTTCTGGAACAGTTCGGCGGCATGGCTCTGGGCCTGCTGGGCGCGGGCCTGGCGGCGGCGCTGCCCGGCATCGGCTCCGCAAAGGGTACCGGCATCGCCGGCGAGGCGGGCGCCGGTCTGCTCTGCGAGGACCCCAGCAAGTTCGGTAAGGTCATGATCCTGCAGGTCATCCCCGGCACGCAGGGCCTCTACGGCCTGGTCGTCTGGTTCTTCGCCTCCTTCAGCATGGGCCTGCTCAACGGGACCATCATGGACCTCTCCGTGACGGACGGCCTGCGCTACTTCGTGGCCTGCCTGCCGATGGCGCTGGGCGGCATGATCTCCGCTATCGCCCAGGGCAGAGTTGCGGCGGCGTCCATCAATCTGCTCGCCAAAAAGCCGGACGACTGGTCCAAGGGCATGGTGCTCTGCATCACCGTCGAGTTCTACGCCATCCTGGCCCTGCTCGCCTCCATGCTCATGATCCTCTACATCTGAGCGGCGGAAGAACAGCAAGGTTGGGACTGCCATGAACGGGATCGAAAAGATAACCGCCCGCATCAGGGCGGACGCGCAGGCCGAGTGCGCCGAGATCCGCGCCGAGAGCGAAGCGCGCTGCGCCGAGATCCGCGCGGAGAACGAGCGCCTCGCCCAGGAGCGCTATTGGGCGCTCGTGCGCGAGGGCGTCAAGGAGACCGAGCAGCGGGTCCAGCGCATGGGCAGGACCGCCCGGCTCGAGGCCAAAAAGAGCGTCCTCACGATGAAACAGGAGGCCGTCTCCCGCGCGTTCGACAGGGCGCGCGAACTGCTCGCCGAGCTGCCGGAGGCGGACTACGTCGCCTTCCTCGCGCGCGAGGCCGCGGAGGCCTCGGCAACGGGGCAGGAGGAGCTCATCCTCTCGAAGAAAGACAGGGCCGCCGTCGGCGCGAAGGCCGTCAAGGCCGCCAACGAGCTGCTCGCCAAAAAACGCCCGGACGCCGTGCTGACGCTCTCGGCGGAGACGCGGGAGCTCGCCGGCGGGCTCATCCTCAAGCAGGGCGATATCGAGGTAAACTGCTCTGTGGATACCCTGCTCGAGCTCTCCAGGGGCGAGCTCGCGGCGCGCGTGGCGGAGGTGCTCTTTGAGGGCTGAAGCCGCTGGCCGCGGCGCATACTGAGAGACAAGGGGGTTAGAACTTGTCTAAAAAGACGAAGGATACGGAATATCTGACTATCTCGGCCATGCTGCGGGCCAGGGAGGCCTCCATGCTCAGCCGCGAGAAGATGGACAGGATGCTCGCCGCCGCAAGCTACGCAGAGGCCGCAAAGCTCCTGGCCGAGTGCGGCTATGAGGACCTCTCCGAGTCGGACGCCGCCGGGATAGACGCGGCGCTCTCGCAGCGCAGGAGCGCGGCCTTCACGGAGCTCGCGGGCCTTGCGGCGCAGAGCGAGGCAGTGGATATCTTCAGGCTCAAATACGACTACCACAACATAAAGACCCTGGTCAAAGCGGCCGGGGCGGGCGTGGCCGGGGAGCGGCTGCTCTCCGACTGCGGCAGGGTCCCCGCGGCAAAGCTCAGTTCCGCCGTGAAGGAGGAGCGCTTCTCAGACCTGCCCGCGGACATGGCCGCGGCCTACGAGAACGCCAAGAGCGTCCTGGCCAGGACCTCAAACCCCCAGCTCGCGGACTTCGAGCTGGACAGGGCCTATTTCGCGGAGCTGGCAAAGCTCGCGGAGAAAACGGGCAGCGAGTTCGTGCGGGGCTACGTCCGCACCCTCATAGACAGCGCCAACCTGCGCGCCGCGGTGCGCACCGTGCGCATGGGCAAGGACCGCGAGTTCATGCTGACGGCCCTCGTCCCCGGCGGGAACGTGGACAGAGACACCCTCTGCCAGGCCGCCGAAAGCGGCGAAAACCTCGCCGCGCTCTACGTCTCGTCCTGCCTCGAGCAGGCGGCGGCCCTCGGCGCAGAGGCCATGAAGGGCGGCGCCATGACGGACTTCGAGCTCGCCTGCGACAACGCCGTCTCCGTCTACCTGGCCCGGGCCAAGACCAAGCCCTTCGGCATAGAGGCCGTTGCGGAATACCTCGCCCTGCTCGAGAGCGAGATAACCGCCGCGCGCATGATCCTCACAGGCCGCCTCGCCGGGATAGAGCCGGAGGTCATTCGGGAAAGGCTGCGTGATATCAATGCTTAAAATCGCCGTTTTGGGCGGGCGCGACACGGTCATGGGCTTCAAGGCGCTCGGGCTGGACGTCTTTCCCGCCGGCAGCGCCGAGGAGGCAAAGGAGGCCTTCCGCCGCCTCACTCGTGAATCCGAAGGCGAATACGCCATCATCTATGTCGAGGAGAACCTGGCCCGGGACCTCGAACACGAGATCGCCAGGTATAAGGACGTACCCAGTCCCGCGATCATATTCATCCCCGGCAGAGAAGGCCCGCTGGGCCTCGGCCAGGCCGCGCTGAAGGCGGCCGTCGAAAAGGCCGTGGGAACAGACATTTTGTAAAGAAGGTTTGCAGATGAGCGGAATTATAACGAAAGTATCCGGCCCGCTGGTCGTGGCCGAGGGCCTGGCCGACGCAAACGTGTCGGACGTGGTCCGTGTCGGCAGCCAGCGGCTCATTGGCGAGATCCTCAACATGACCGGAGACTCCGCGTCCATCCAGGTCTATGAGGAGACCTCGGGCCTCGGCCCCGGCGCCGAGGTCGTCACCACGGGTCTGCCGCTGTCGGTGGAGCTCGGCCCCGGTATGCTGGAAAACATCTACGACGGTATCCAGCGTCCCCTGCCCGAGATCCGCGCCCTCACCGGCGAGACCATCACCCGCGGCGTCCAGGTCGCGGCGCTCAACCGCCAGAAGAAGTGGGACTTCGTCCCCGTCGCCCAGCCGGGCCAGCACGTCGCCGCGGGCGACGTCCTCGGCACCGTCCAGGAGACCAGCGCCATCCTCCACAAGATCATGGTACCCCCCGGGGTCAGCGGGACGGTCAAGTCCATCGAAAAGGGCGAGTTCACCGTGGACCACGTCGTCGCCGTCCTCGAGGACTACAACGGCAAGACCCGTGAGCTCACCATGGTCCAGAACTGGCCGGTCCGTATCGCCCGGCCCTACAGCCAGAAATACACCCCCGCCAGGCCCATGAACAGCGGCCAGCGCATCATAGACACGCTCTTCCCCATCGCCAAGGGCGGCACCGCCGCGGTCCCCGGCCCCTTCGGCTCCGGCAAGACCGTCGTGCAGCACCAGCTCGCCAAGTGGTCGGACGTGGACATCGTCGTCTACATCGGCTGCGGCGAGCGCGGCAACGAGATGACGGACGTCCTCATGGAGTTCCCCGAGCTGACCGACCCCCGCAACGGCGAACCCCTCATGAAGCGCACCGTCCTCATAGCGAACACCTCCGACATGCCCGTCGCGGCCCGCGAGGCCTCCATCTACACGGGCATCACCATAGCCGAGTACTTCCGCGACATGGGCTACGACGTCGCCGTCCTGGCAGACTCCACCTCCCGCTGGGCCGAGGCCCTGCGTGAGATGTCCGGCCGACTCGAGGAGATGCCCGGCGAAGAGGGCTACCCCGCCTACCTGGCCAGCCGTCTCGCCCAGTTCTACGAGCGCGCGGGCGTGGTCGAGTGCCTCGGCTCCGACGAGCGCCGCGGCTCCGTCACCGCCATCGGCGCGGTCTCGCCCCCGGGCGGCGACACCTCCGAGCCCGTCTCCCAGGCCACCATGCGCATCGTCAAGGTGTTCTGGGCGCTGGACTCCTCCCTGGCCTACGCCAGGCACTTCCCGGCCATCAACTGGCTCACGTCCTACTCGCTCTACGTGGACACCCTCAAGCCCTGGTATGAGAAGGAGTTCGGCGCGAAGTACATGCAGAACCGCGACAAGGCCATGCACATCCTCCAGGAGGAGGCCGAGCTGCAGGAGATCG
>ENA-OZHP01000074-OZHP01000074.1-human-gut-metagenome-genome-assembly--contig:-NODE-74-length-41544-cov-6.839234_pt1 | contig 41544 bp, 37 predicted proteins | sample MGYA00244046_ERZ653686 | MGnify/ENA primary metagenome ERZ653686 (study PRJEB26926, sample SAMN06165313) | human gut metagenome | biome: ENVO:00009003; feature: ENVO:2100002; material: ENVO:00002003... | reverse complement strand
GATCTACACCCTAGAGTTCGTCGGCAGCGTCAGATGTGTATAAGAGACAGACCGGCAAGGCCGTTGCAGGCTCCGCTGTAGGCATCGCCATGACCGGGCCGTGGGGAGCCGCGCTCTCCGCGGCCTGGGAGCTGAGGCATACGCTCTTCAAGGTGCTTATACTTCTCTGCCTGCTGGTGCTGTTCTTCATCATACTCATCGTCTCCATACCGTCCATATTGCTCGGCAGCGTCCTCGGCGACGACTCCACCGGAGCACAGACGCTTCAGGCAAACTACAACAGCCTCGCCTATGTCGTGGACGCCGCGGTGGAGCATGGTCACGAGCTGGCGCTCGAGCGCGTGGAGCAGATTATCTCGGACGGCGGCTACGACTATGAGCTGTCCATGGCGGCGCTCATAGATAACGCTCAAAACACCGCCGGGTACGACGTGGGTTGGATACTCGCGGCGTACTCGGCCTCGCTCGCCCAACAGGACACGAGCGCCGGAGATATGGCGGCAAAGCTCGAAGCCGTGGCGGCAGATATGTTCCCGATTACATACACAGAGGGCAGCGAGGCCGCAGCAGAAACCACAGCCTACAGCCCAGTCACCGTGACCGTCGTGACGGGGAGCACGCCGACGGGCAGCATCAACGGTGTGACGCAGTACCGCTACTTCACGGAGCAGCTCACATATTACGTCCCGGACGGCACAACAACCGAGCCGACCGCGACCTACAGTCCCGTCACAGTCACCATCCCGGTGTACAGCGGCGGGCAGATAACTGGAACGCGCCAAGCGACGTACTACACACTGTCCGGCTCCGCGCCGGAGGCGGCGCGCGTCGTCGTGTGCACGATACACCCATTTGACAGCTCAGTCATCTACGAGGCCTTCTGCATCGACCCCGACGCCGTCTACGACCAGTTCAACATCACCTGCGCCGAAGCCATAGACTACATGGCCGACGCCCTGAGCAAGACGCTATACGGCGCCGAAAACAGCACGACGACCAGCGCAGAGGCCATGAGCGAGGCCGAGATAAGCGCCCTCGTGAGCGCCCTCGACTGCAGCGATGAGCGAAAGAGGGTGCTCGAGACGGCGCTCTCGCTTGTGGGGAGAGTCCCGTACTTCTGGGGCGGCAAGTCCGCGCCGGGGTGGAACGACGAGTGGAACACGCCCAAGCTCGTGACCGCTGCTGGCTCGACTACCACCGGCACCATACGCCCCTACGGTCTCGACTGCTCGGGCTTCTCGGACTGGACGTACCAGACCGCGCTCGGCGTCACGATAGGCGCCGGGACATGGGGTCAGTGGAACGCGAGCACGGAGATTGCGGAGAGCGAGCTCATACCCGGCGACCTCGGCTTTCAGAACCTGCCGAACGCCGACACCAACCACGTCCTAATCTACGCCGGCACCGACGCCGATGGCCGGCAGCTCTGGGTGCACTGCACCAGCGGCAGCGGCGTGGTGCTCAACTCGCCGGACTACATACGCTACTACAGGCGGCCGAATGTGGCGTTGGGAGATACATGATTGCTTAATCAGGAGGCGATACACTTGGAGGACAAGGAGTACTCAAACGTCTACGCCATACCGGCGAACTACACCGACTCGGGAAAGCTCTTCGGCGGCATGGTGGATACGCGAAACGCCGTTGAAGCCGTGCTGCTGCTCGCCGCGGTGGGCGCGCCGGAGCTGTTCTGGATACCCATGTCCGGCACCATACGCGTCGTGGTCATGACCGTGACGCTCATACCGCTCGGAGTGGTCGCGGTTATGGGCGTAGACGGAGGCTCGCTGTTCCAGTACATAGGCCACATTCTGCGCTTCTGGTCGCACAGGCGCAAACTTCACTTCAGGAGGATAGGGCATGGCCGGAAGAAAGGCAAAAAGGTCAAAGCGAAAAAGCAAAGGATTTGAGTCCGTGCAGGACTACCTGCCCATACGCGAAATACGCAACGGTGTAATTGAAACCACCGACGGCAGGTACATCAAGATACTCGAGATAGAGCCAATTAACTTCACCCTGCGCTCGGACGAGGAGCAGTTCAGCATCATCTCCACGTTCGCCAGCTGGCTGAAGATCTCACCCATGCGGTTGCAGTTCAAGTCAATCACCCGCAAAGCGGACTCAGACAGGCACGTCGCCATGATACGCTCCGAGCTGGAGCGCGAGACCGACGCACAGTGCCGCGCGATGGGCGACGATTACATCCGGCTCATACGCGACGTGGGCAGCCGCGAGGCGCTCACGCGCCGCTTCTTCCTCATCTTCGAGTACGAGTCCCTGCGCGGTGACAGCGAAGACTACGCCAAGATATACAGCATGCTGCAAACCGCCGAGCAGACCGCGCGGGCATATTTCAACCAGTGCGGCAACAGTATCGTGCGCCCGTCCGACCCCGACGAGGCTGCGGCAGAGATACTGTATATGTTCTTCAACCGGCGCTCCTGCGTGGACGAGCCCTTTCCCTCGCGCGTGAACCGCGTCGTGGTGGACACTATGGCCGCGCGGGGCAAGATTATCGGGCTCGACCCGGTGCCACATATACGGATTGCGAACTTCCTCGCGCCGCGCGGGATAGACCTCACGCACTACAACTACATCGTTATGGACGGCCTGTACTATTCCTTCCTCTACATCCGCACCGGCGGCTACCCCAGCCGGGTACGCGCGGGTTGGATGTCCTCGCTGGTCAACGCCGGTGAGGGCGTGGACGTGGACGTACACCTCCGGCGCGAGAACCGCAGCAAGACCGTAGACAAGGTGGCGCAGCACATACGCCTCAACCGCACCAAGCTCAAGGGGATGCAGGACACGAGCACGGACTACGAGGAGTTGACCAACTCCATCCGCGCGGGGTACTTTATCAAGAACGGCATCGCCAACTACAACGAGGATCTCTTTTACATGAGCGTGTTCATAACCGTCTCTGCCAAGACCTACGACGAGCTCATGTGGAGAAAGCAGCAGGTCTCGGATATGCTCAAGTCCATGGACATGTACACCAGCGACTGCGCCTTCCAGCAGGAGGCGGCTCTTCAGGCGGTTATGCCATTTCTTAGCATCCCCGCCTCGCTCGAGAAAAAGTCCCGCCGCAACGTGCTCACCAGCGGCGCGGCCTCGACCTATCTATTCACGAGCTTTGAGATGTCCGACGACACCGGCGTGCTGCTGGGCGTGAACCGCTACAATAACTCGCTGTGCATCGTCGACCTCTTCAACACTAAGATGCACAAGAACGCGAATCTCGTATTGCTCGGCACCTCGGGCGCTGGCAAGACCTTCACCATGCAGCTTCTCGCCCTGCGCATGAGGATGCGCGGCATACAGTGCTTCATCATAGCACCCATCAAGGGCCACGAGTTCCGGCGCGCGTGCGACCGTATAGGCGGTGAGTTCATCCGCATCGCGCCCGGCTCGCCGCACTGCATCAACATCATGGAGATACGCCACACGCTCTCGCCGGAGATGGAGCTGCTCGACGGCATAGATTACTCGGAGATGGACTCACTCCTCGCGCGCAAGATACAGCAGCTCATGACTTTCTTCGGCTTGCTCATACCGGATATGTCCAACGAGGAGGAGCAGATGCTCGACGAGGCGCTCATAAAAACCTACGCGGACTTCGGCATCAACCACGACAACGCCTCTATCTACGCAGACCACGCATCCAACCCGCCGCGCATGAAGCCCATGCCCATACTCGGCGACCTGCACAAGCACCTGAAGGCCAACCCCATGACGGCGAGGCTTGCCGCCATCGTCAGCCGTTTCGTGACCGGCTCGGCGCAGTCCTTCAACCGTGCAACCAACGTGGACTTGAGCAACAAGTACATAGTGCTCGACCTCTCCGAGCTGAAGGGCAAGCTGCTGCCCGTCGGTATGTTCATCGCGCTGGACTACGTCTGGGATCAGATAAAGGCCGACCGCACCAAGCGCAAAGCCATCTTCATCGACGAGATATGGCAGCTCATAGGCGCAAGCTCCAACCGCATGGCGGCCGAGTTCTGCCTCGAGATATTCAAGGTCATACGCGGCTACGGCGGCGCGGCCATATCTGCCACGCAGGACCTCTCGGACTTCTTCTCGCTCGACGACGGCAAGTACGGGAGGGCCATCATAAACAACTCCAAGAACAAGATAATCCTCAACCTCGAGCCGGACGAGGCGCGCTATGTCCAGGAAACGCTGAAGCTCACGCGCACGGAGGTGCGCGCCATAACGCAGTTTGAGCGCGGCGAGGCGCTTGTCAGCTCGAACAACAACAAAATACCCGTGGTGATACGCGCATCCAAAACCGAGACCGAGATGATAACCACCGATCGCGCCGAGCTCGAGGAGATAGTGAGGGAGAAGAAAGCGCATAAGGCTCAAAATACGCATACGCACGAGAATAAGCACAACGAGGAGGTGTAAGCGTGCTGCTTACAGACGAACAGTATGTCATCAAGTGGCTCTCGCAGTACGGCGCGCTGCCTAAGACGCAGGTCGTGCGCCTACTGCGGAACAAGAAGCCGGAGACAGCGGAGAAAATCTTGCGGAACCTGAAACGCGCCGGGCGCATTTCGGACGTGGGCGGCGGGTACTATCTGGGTTTGGACGAGTTGTGCAAGCCCGACCAGCGCACCATACTCGCCGTATGGGTGCTGCTCCAGTTCATAGACAGCGTAGACCCCATGGCGCACTACCCCGCGACGTATCCGTCGCAGCTCTTCTTCCTCAAGGAGAACACAGGCTACGAGATAGTCGTGCTCTACGAGGGCGAAGCGCATCTCGCTCGGCTGCTCCAGCCGCAGGAGGACATGAAGTACATAATTGTCGTACCGAATATACGCATGGTTTCACAGCTGCGGCTGCCGAGAGCGCCGTGCCTGTTTGCAACCGTGGAGTTCAGCGGCGAGGAGGAGCCGGAGGTGAGATTTTATGCCGAGAACGAATGAGCTGACCGGCGCGTTTTCCACGGCGCTGGGCAAGCTGGAGAGCGCGGTGAAAAAGCTCGACGTCGCCCTTGCCAACACGCGGCACATGTACGTCCTGGGCGCGGTAGAGCTGGCATACGCAGCCGCGCTCCGCTGTGCCGCAGCGGCTGAGCAGGTAACGCTGCTCGCTCGTGCGCTCCCGGCCTACACCGGCTCGCCCTTTGCGGCGATGGACGTCGAGACCATAACCGCCGCCAACGTGCCGGTGGAAATAGGGTTCACGGCTGAGGGCTGGTTCAGCGTCCGGATTCCGCTGCTGCTGCCCAAAAAGGAGCGCGGCTCGGCCGAGTATGTGCGCTCCATCCTGCTCCCGGCTCTGAGGACTTTCTTCGCGGACAGGCCGCCGGTACGGTTTGATAATTGCGTCCTCATATACCGCCACGTCTACGCCGAGGACAGGCCCGAACGGCAGCGCCGCGACCACGACAACATCGAGATAAACATGGTCTCCGACTGCATCGCACTCTACGTCATGACCGACGACGCGCCGGGACTGTGCTCACACTACTACTGCAGCGCCTCCGCGACAGTCGAGCGCACCGAGGTCTACGTCGTGCCGCAGCGCGAGTTTACCGCATGGCTCGAGGTCGAGAAAACCATGCCGGACGAGGGGGTGAAGTTATATGGTTCCCCTCCTGAAAGCGGCAAAAAAGCTGTGTGAAAACGGCTCAAAAACGCACATGGAAAATCTCACAGCTTTTGTCCCGGTAGAAATGCAGCTGTTGCGCGGCTTTTTGGCTCCAAGCGCGGACCGGATTCCGACAAAAAGAGCAGTCACGTTGTCGGGAAATGCCGCGTCGCCGGGTGAGGCGCAATGCTGACGCCGCGCCCCGGCAGTCAGGCGTTTCTATTGGTGAGCCTGCTCGCCGTGACAGGCGAATTTCCACTGCGCTCGCTCCATTTGCTCGGCAACGAGAGGGTGCTGCGCGAGCTTGTGCGCCGCGGCTCCGGCAGGCAAGTCATACGCAATTCCGATGGGAGCGCACAGATAGATACGCGGCTCTTCCAGATAAGCGGCAGAGGCCGGGACAAGTCCCTGCGCCTATATAAAGGCGCGCTGCCCGTGCTCGACTGGCTTCATCCGGCGGCATACCGTTACTACATGGACTCGTTCTACGGTCACCGCTTTCCGGGCGACAGCGCCCACCGCGAGCGCAACCACCGCGTTGCAGAGGCCGCCGCCATGTTCATGCGCTCCGGCGTGGAGATAAGGCCGTACCTGCTGCCCGCACTGCAAACCGAGAGCATCCGGCAAACCGTGACAGGCCGTCACGCCTTCTACTTTGCCCGTGACATCAAAAAGCTGCGCGCCGGGGAGCAGAACAAGACTATGTTCACGCGCACGGTCGGCGCGCTGTTCTCCACCAAAAGCTGTTATGCCGTTTACAATACGCGTGCATCGGCGATGAAGTGGAACGGCCTCGGCGAGTTCAAGGCGCTGCACAGCTTAAACGAGCTTGCGCGCATGAACGGCGGTACGGGTATGGACTCGGCTATACTCTTAGGCGCATCCGAGGAGACGGCGCTCACAACGCTCGCGGCGTCGGCGCACCCGAACAGGACGGAATTCCGCTTCGACCGGATATACCCGCACATATACTTTGTACCTCTGGATTCTTTCGGGATCCGTATGCTGAAGCTGCTGCTCACACCAGACCGGAACGGGAAAATGCTAAACGCCCTGTTTGATCACGAAGACCGCGTCAGAAGCGGAATGGGTCTGACGGAGCGCGACGCCGTCGTTGGCGGAGTGAGCGTGCTTTCCCACTTCGACGGTGACATAGCCCGGCTCATGCGCTTCCGGGAGGCGGCAGAGCTGTACGGCGACAAGTACGAGGTGCTATGCTTCCCGGAACAGGCCGGGTTCGTAGCGGAGTATATGGGCACTCTCGCCGCCGTGCGGACGATTACCATAGACGAAATTGAGGAGGCGATGGGACTTGAAACGTAAGGCCGGCATAATTGCCGGCGTCATACTGGGATGCGCGGCGATGCTATACTTAGCCGGCGTACTGGGGCAAATGCTGAATAACTACTCAGTCTGGCAGGCCGAGGGCGGCATTGCAGGCCACGTGGAGATGAATCCCGTCGACTTGGGCTTGTTTAGCTGCTTCTCAGCCGTCTTTACCGCCTCGGGTTTGAAGAGCGCGGCGCTGCTGCTTGCCCTCACGGTAGCCGTTGCATCCTATTTGAAATTCGGCAGATTCCGGGACAAGGACTACGACCCGCGTGGCTTTACGCTCAGCCGCGACGGCACCTACGGCACGGCGGCGTGGATGAGCGAGCGAGAGCTGCGCGAAGTGCTGGAGGTTAAGCCCATCGGCAGAGCCGACGGGATAATCCTCGGCGAGCGAGACGGCAGCGCGGTCTGCCTCCCGGCAGATACCAGACTGAACCGGCACATAGCCATAATAGGCGCGTCGGGAACGATGAAGTCCCGGGCCGTTATCCGTCCCGCGCTCTTCAACATCATTCACCGGGGCGAGTCTGTCATCATAACGGACAGCAAGGGCGAGCTATTTAGCGACACTGCGGAGCTGTTTCGCACCCACGGCTATGAGGTCAAGGTGTTCAACCTTGTGAACCCCGCGCACGGCGACTCATGGAACTGCATGTCCGACCTCGGCGGCGACACGCTGCTCGCGCAGGTGCTCACCAACGTCATCATCCGCAACACCAGCGAGGGCAAGGGCGACCACTTCTGGGATAACGGCGAGGCCAACTTACTCAAGGCGCTCGTACTCTACGTCGGCCTCGATCCGAGCAGGACGACGGACGAGAAGAACCTCGCCTCGGTATACCAGATGCTTATTCGCAACAATGAGCGCCAGCTCACGGCGCTCTTTGAGAAGCTACCGCTCGACCATCCGGCCCGCGCGCCGTACAACCTGTTCGCGCAGTCCAGCGACACGGTGCGCTCCGGCATTGTGCTCGGCCTTGGCACGCGGCTGCAGGTGCTGCAAAACGAGGCCGTGCGGAGCATAATAAGCCACAGCGACATAGACCTCACTGCGCCCGGCAGGCACAAGTGCGCGTACTTCGTTGTGCTCAGCGACCAGGACGCGACTATGACGTTTCTCTCATCGCTGTTCTTCTCTTTCCTGTTCATAAAGCTTGTGCGCTACGCCGACAGCACGCCGGAGATGCGCTGCACCGTACCGGTGAACCTCATACTCGACGAGTTCAACAACATCGGCAAACTGGGCGGCGCAGCAGACGGCTCGGACTTCACGCGCACGCTCTCAGTCATACGCAGCCGCGCAATCTACGTCATGCTCGCCGTGCAAAGTCTAGGCCAGCTCCAGAACCGCTACCCGAACAACCTATGGGCCGAGATCATTGGCAACACCGACGTGCAGCTCATGCTTGGCTGTACCGATGACGTCACCGCCGAGTACTTCTCCGAGCGCAGCGGCGACATGAGCATCAGGATAAGCTCTACCATGACCGTGCGCAAAACGATGGCAGTCGCCCAGGTCATACCCGAATACCGCCAGACCCAGGGTCAGGGCAAGCGCCGCCTGCTCACGCCGGACGAAGTCCTGCGTCTCCCCAATGACGAGCTGCTCGTCGTAATACGGGGTCACAACATACTCCGTCTGAAGAAGCTGGACTACACCCGTCTGCCCATGTCCGGAGAGATAGTGAAAACCAGTCTGATGGACTACGCGCCGGCAATAGCTTCCTCGCCGCCCGAGGCCCAAGCACCGGCAGCAGAAGATCCCGCACCCCGCAAACGCCGCGGCCTCTACATCAGCGCCAAGCCGCCGGAGGACTTCTGATTTTATGTAATTCCGAAATAATTTAGTGTTTCTCAGAAGCTTTTACTGATTATCCGTAAAAACTTCTTGAATACTCCGGCTTTTTTGGTTATACTATGAATCATAGAGGCTGAGGAGGTAAAAGCATGGTTCTGCGTCCTCAATATATGAACACGCTCAGGCAATACCGCGACGTGCCGCTGGTTAAGATTCTGGCCGGCACAAGGCGCTGCGGCAAGTCCACCATACTGGAAATGCTGCGCGACGACCTTATAGCGGGCGGCGTCGCGGCCGACCACGTCATTTTCCTGCGTTATACCTCCGAGGATTTCGACGAGGGCATGACGGACAGGGATATGTACAAGGACATCTGCTCCCGCATGACCGGCGAAGGGCGTTACTACCTGCTGCTGGACGAGGTGCAGGAGATTGCGGGCTGGGAAAAGGCCGTAAACAGCCTGCTTGAAAACGCCGACACGGACATCTATGTCACCGGCTCCAACTCCAAGCTGATGTCCAGTGAGATCTCAACCTATCTTACCGGGCGCTACGTCTCCATACCCGTCTACACCCTGTCCTTTGCCGAGTTTTTGGATTTCAAGAAAGCCGACCGGCGCTCGGCAAGGGAATTGCTGGGCGAGTATATCCGCATGGGCGGTTTCCCGATTGTGGCGCTGGGGAATTTCGACGAGCGCTCGGCGTACCAGATTGTCGAGGGCATATACACCTCCGTTGTCACCAACGACATAACCCGCCGTCACAACATCACAAACTACGACCTCTTCAACCGCGTGGTGAAGTACGTCGTTGAAAACGTCGGCAAGACCTTTTCTGCCAACGCGATTGTCAAGTTCCTGAAGAGCGAGGGGCGTTCGCTGTCCGTCGAGGCCGTCTACAACTATCTGAGCTGGCTGGAGAAGGCCTTTGCCATATACCGCTGCCAGCGCTACGATTTGCAGGGCAAGTCCGTACTGAAAACGCAGGAGAAGTTCTACCTGGCCGACCCGTCGCTGAAATACTGCATCATGGGCTTCAACCCCAAATCCATAGCGTCAATGCTGGAAAACGTAGTGTACTTCGAGCTGAGGCGGCGCGGCTATGAGGTGTATATAGGCAAGAATGAGAGCCGGGAGATAGACTTCGTGGCCGTGCGGCGCGACGAGCGCATCTATGTCCAGGTCTGCCGCCAGCTGCCTGAGGAGTCCGACCGCGAGGTAGCAAATCTCCTGGAGATAAAAGATCATTACCCCAAATATGTCGTGACACTCGACGAGCTCGCCGCCGGAAACATAAACGGCGTCAGGATAGTGCATCTGGCAGATTTCCTGCTGAGCGACTGGTATTGATGAATACGAATGCAGGATGTCCGTGAAGGCCGAACCGTTCCTGATGCGGACCTTCTAAAGCTACTAAACAGTAAAACATGACATATACAACTTACGCCTACAAGCACCCCGAACGGGGTGCTTTTTTCATACCCAAACCAAAGGAGGAACGTGAAATGGATGAACTCTATATGGGCACGGAGGAGCGTCAGACCGAGTTGGAGACTGAACTTGATGCGCTCCGCGATGAGCCCGTCGTCCAGACTGAAACAGTGAGCGACGCCCCTTCGGCAGAAGACGACATGGATCCTGAAAGCGCCGCCGCTGGCTCGCATCAGTCTGGTACGCAGCGGCAGAGGGAGCGCAGAGTCCGGCCGGCTCCGGTCGTTTCCATCGACGACCGGCTCGGCGTGGAGACGGACGCGGACAAGGCTCGGGACGCAATGCTTGACCTCGTCGAGTCGCTCAAGACCCGGCGCATACTCTCCGGCACCGTGCAGGGCATCGAGCGCCCCGGCGACGGGGCAAATTCCGTCGCAGTCATATACCATGGCGATTTCAAGGTGCTCATTCCCGCAGAGGAGATGGTCGAGAGACCCGAGGACACGCGCTCTCGCTCGGTGAGCGACGCGCTGCACTATATGCTCAACAAGCGGCTCGGGGCTGAGGTGGATTACATTGTCAAGGGCATCGACGGCGAAGCGGGCGTCGCGGTCGCGAGCAGGCTCGAGGCCATGGCGGCGAAGCGGCGCGAGTACTACTTCGGCACGGACCGTGACGGGAACAACCTGCTGTATAACGGCGTGTGCGCTGAAGCACGCGTCGTTTCTGTTATCCGTGCTGGCATCTTCGCGGACGTGTTCGGTGTTGAGACGTACATCCCGCTGCGCGAGCTGAGCTACCAGCGGATGCTGGACGCCTCGGCGAGCTACCAGCCGGGGCAGCGCATACTCGTGAAGCTCATGGACATAGACCGCAGCGACCGCAGCCATATCCGTGTCAGCGCATCCATCAAGCGCGCGGGCGAGAACCCATATGAGAAAGCGCTCAAGCGCTACTCGGTGGGCAACCGCTACGTCGGCACGGTGAGCATGGTGGATACGACCGGCGTGTTTGTCGCGCTCGACGGCGGCATCGACTGCCTGTGCAGCTACCCCAAGCGCGGGCGGCCGCCGCGCGGCTCGCGTGTGACCGTTCGCATACTCGGGATAAACAACGAGAGCAACCGCATCTGGGGCGCAATCACCCACATAGCTTCGTCCAGATAGAAGATAGGAGGACAAAATGAAAGCAAAAACGAAGAGATACATTTCACTTTTCCTGGCCCTTGTGTTCTGCTTCAGCCTGCTGGGGACGTTCCCGGCGTTCGCAGCAACGACTGTGCAGGCCTACATGGTAAACTACCCGCGTCAGAACGACCCTAACTATGGCGACAGCCGCTTCGGGCACTCGGCGAACTACCTCATGAGCGGCTGGGCGTATGTGGCCTACGAGCGCATGACGCTGCACGCCATCGGCTCGTATAACGGGCAGATAGCGTACTGCATCGAGCCGGGCGTTGACCAGGACTCCGGCGACACGCTCACCTCGACAGATGAGAGCTACTGGGATAACTATCCCGCGAGCAGCAACGTGACCATCCCGCCGGAGACCATAAAGACGCTGCTGGGTCGGGTTCTGACCTACGGCTACCACGGCAACATCTCGCAGGACTGGATGACCGGCAACGCCTCCGACGCCGACTCACTCAGCTACGCCATCGCCACGCAGATGCTGGTCTGGGAGGTAGTGGTCGGCGAGCGCGACGCCAACTTTGACCACGTCGACCCCTCTGCCTACGGCAAGGGCGCGGTCATGGACTACATCGGCGCGTCCAACCCGCTGCGTTCACAGATTATGTCCTACTACAACCAGATTATAGAGAACATAAAGACGCACAACGTCATGCCCAGCTTCTGCGCACCCTCGCGCGACTACGCCCGAGCCTACGAGCTGGAGCAGGATGGCAGCGAGTACACGCTTACACTCACGGACAGCAACGGCGTGCTGGACAACTACGCCTTCAGCACCGATGTGCCGGGCATCAGCTTCTCCAAGAGCGGCAACCGTCTGACCATAACCTGCGACACTCCCACCGAGGAGACCATACTCGTCACCGCCGAGAAGCAGAACGCCTACAGCTCCTCTCTGGTAATCTGGTCTGACGGCACCTGGAGCAAGGCGGGCGTCCAGGACACTATCACCTACGGCGAGAACGTCTCCGACCCTGTGAATGGCTACTTTGAGCTGGAGATGGACGCCGCCGGAGGATTGCGTATCGTCAAAACCTCCGAGGACGGCAATGTCTCCGGCATCGAGTTCACCATCACCGGCGAGGGCTACTCCGAGCGCGTGCGCACCGGCAGCGACGGTACCATTGACGTCACCGGCCTAATGCCCGGCAGGTACACCGTCACCGAGATAAACTCAGATGCATACACACCGCAGGACTCCCAGGCCGTCACCATAGCCGGGGGGCGAGAGCGCCGTCGTGACCTTTAACAATACGCTCAAGCGCGGTGCGCTGCAGGTGCGCAAGAGCGCCGAGGACAATTTCATCGAGGGCGTCACATTCCACCTCCACGGCACCTCGGCCTCGGGTCTTGAAGTGGACGAGTACGCCGTGACCGGCGCGGACGGCGTGGCTCACTTTGAAAACGTCCTCATAAGCGGCAATACGCCTTACACCATTGAAGAAGTAGACACCGCAGAGCGCTATGTCGTGCCGGAGAACCAGACCGTGAGCATACTCTGGGACGACGTGGCTGAGCGCAGCTTCCACAACGTGCTCAAGAAGTTCTCCGTCACCGTCACCAAGACCGACGCCGAGACCGAAACCCCTCGCGGCGACGCCACGCTCGCCGGAGCGGCGTACGGCCTCTACCGCGGCGGCGAGCTTGTGGACACCTATTACACCGACGAAAACGGGCAGTTCACCACCGCAGAATACTCCTGCGGTGACGACTGGACTATACGCGAGATAAGCCCGTCCGAGGGCTATCTGCTCGACGAGAGCATACACAGCGTAGGCGCCGAGCCGGGGCAGTACACTGTGGAGCACAACGCGACGGCTATCGGTGTCACCGAGGAGCTCATAGAGGGCAGTATCCGAATCATAAAACACATCGACGCGGCAGACGAGGACGTGGAAATAGTGCCTAGTGAGCCCACGCCGGAACCCTCTGCTGAGCCTTCACCAGAACCTACACCAGAGCCTTCACAGGAGCCCATACCCGAAACCACTCCTGAGCCGTCTGAGGAACCGAACAAGGAGAGCGTCGCATCCGGGAATGAGGAAAATCCTGTCCCGGACGACCCCGAGGCTCTCCCTTCGCCGTCCGAGGAACCGAAAGCAAGCGAGCCGCCCGTTGAAGAGCCCGAAGAGAGCGAACCGCCGGTGGAGGAATCCCCGGAGCCGAGCGATCCTCCCGTCGAAGAAGACCCCACGCTCAGCCCGGAGCCTATAGACCCCGACGACGTAGAGCTGGGCAGCAGCGGCGAGGCCATAGAGCAGCCAGAGGAGGGCGCGGTGTTCCAGATATACCTCGCCAGCGCCGGGAGCTATGAGGCCGCAGCCGAGGACGAGCGCGACATACTGACCACGGACTCCGACGGCATAGCGGTGTCCAAGTCCCTACCATACGGTCAGTACCGGGTGCATCAGACAGACGGGATGCCCGGGCTGGAGTTTGCCCCGGACTTTACCGTGTTTATCTCCGAGGACGGCAAGCTGTACTCATACATACTCAACGACGCACGCATTACGAGCCTTATACGCATTGAGAAGCGCGACGCGGAGACCGGGGATATAATAACCGCCGCGGGTTCGGGTTTTCAGATACGCGATCTCTCAACCGGCGAGCTGGTCACACAGACTGTGAACTACCCCTCACCAGCGCGCATCACCACCTTCTACACCGACGACACCGGCACGCTCATGCTACCGGAGGAATTGCCCTACGGCGAGTACGAGCTGATTGAGGTAGCCGCCTGCCACGGCTACATCCTAGACTCCACGCCGGTGCCTTTTACGGTGGACGGCAGTGAGAAAATCGTCACCGTCGTCAAGTACAACTCCCCGCAGATGGGCGTTATACGCGTATCCAAGACCGGCGAAGTCTTCACGTCCGTGACTGAGTCTGATGGGCTGTACGCTCCGGTATATGAGGCAGGCAGGCTCGAGGGCGCCACGTTCACCATCTCAGCCGCCGAGGACATACTCGCTCCGTACGGCAGCGTGCGCACAGCGGCCGGCACGGTGGTCGACACTATAACTACCGGGCCTGACGGAACAGCTTCGAGCAAGGAGCTGTACCTCGGCAAGTATATCATTACCGAGACATCGGCGCCCAACGGCATGGTGCTGAACACCGAGCCGCAGACACTAGAGCTGGCCTACGCCGGGCAGGACGCCGGCCTTGCCGAGCTCGAGGTCACGTTCCTCAACGAGCGCCAGAGGGTGCAGATTTCGCTGAGCAAATCCATGGCGTCGGACGAGCAGTTCGGCATCGGCACGAACGGCGAGATTTCAGCAGTCAGCTTCGGACTCTACGCGGCAGTCGACATCACTGCGGCAGACGGCAGCGTTATCCCGGCAGACGGGCTCATAGAAATAGCGGTGGTAAATGCCGCCGGGACGGCGGCGTTCACCAGCGACATTCCGCTGGGCAGCTACTATGTGCAGGAGTACGCCACGGACAGCCACTACATACTTAGCGACGAGCGCTACCCCGTCGAGTTTACATACGCCGGTCAGGACACGCCGCTTGTAAACGTGGCGGTCAACGACGGTGAGGCCATAGTGAACGAGCTGAAGTATGGCTCCGTTTCGGGCATGAAGCTCGACGAAAACGGCAAAGCCTTGTCCGGTGCGCTGTTCGGCCTGTTCCGCAGCGACGCCGTAGAGTTCACCGAGGAGGGCGCGCTCTTGACGGCGACCTCCGGCGAGGACGGAATTTTCGTGTTTGAGAATCTGCCCGTCGGGGACTACATCGTGCGCGAGCTGATGGCTCCCGCGGGCTATGTGCTCAGCGAGGAGCTGCATCAGGTGAGCATTGCGGAGAACGCACAGATAATAGAGCTTGAGGTGACAAACGACCCCATTCGCGGCAGCATCACGCTCACCAAGTACGACGCCGACTACCCGGACAACCGGCTCACCGGTGCAGTGTTCGAGGTCTACCGTGACGTAAACGGCGACCAGGTGCCGGATGACGGCGACGAGCTGCTCGGCGAGATGGACGATGAGGGCGAGGGCGTCTACTGGATGCGCGAGCTCGAGGCGGGCGGCTATCTGGTCAGGTAGACCGAAGCCCCCGAGGGCTATGTCCTGGGCAAGACCGCCTATTACGCCGAGATAACCACTGACGGCGAGGTCTGCGTTGTAGAAAACGAGGCCGGAGTCGGGTTCTTGAATCAGCCTCTGCGTGGGGCGCTAAAGATAGTAAAGACCACCGACGACGGCAAGGTCGAGGGCTTCGCCTTCCGCGTCTCCGGCGCGAACGGCTACGACATGACTTTTACCACGGACGCCAACGGCGAGATCCTTATCGAAGGCCTCCGCATCGGCGAGTATGTGGTAACAGAGCTTGAAAACGGCGCCAGCGAGGGCTACGAGATAGCCGAGCCGGTCACCGTGACGCTGGTGGCGAACGAGTCGCTCACCGTGAACGTACACAACAACAAGATAACCGTGGACGTGCCCAAGACCGGCGACGACAGCCTGACACCGTGGATTATTCTGATTGCAGCGGGACTGGCGGGCATCGCAGGCGTGGGCGCGTACTGCTATTTCGGCGTCTACCGCAAGGGCAAAGGGGGCAAGCGCGATGAAAAAGCGTAAAGCCTTTGCCGCCATGCTCGCCGTCATGGCCATGTCGCTCACGGCTCTCAACGCACACGCCGACACCGACGGCACCGAGCTTCAGGTTGCCGAGCCGTCGCAGCTCACAATCCAGCTTGGCTCAGACTGGGCCGGGGTTGAGTTCCAGCTGCGCACGGATAGCGGGGTTTACCCAGGGGTGGTTGTGGTGGACGAGTCCGGCGTTCTCAGTCTCGAGATAGGCGGCAGCAGCACATACGAGCTGTCCTGTCTCGGCTCCCCGCAGACTGTGCCGACCCTGGAGCCGGAGCCCAGCGAGGAGCGTGAGAGTGAGCCAGCCAAAACTGAACCAGCTACGACATCGGCGGACACAGTTACACCGACGCCGGATGAAGCCGTAGATGCACTGACCGTCTACGGAATACCTGTCGTACACCTTGCCGTATTCGGTGGCGGGCTGCTGGTCGCAATCGTGCTGCTGATAGCGCTCAGGTTCTCACGCAGACGCCGGCACCGTTGGGATGAGTACGACGAGGATGACGATGAGGTGTCAGACTGATTTTCCAACTGTCAGACTGAGATTGAGGTTATAATCCTTGTGATTTCGAGATATTTTGTAACTCTTCTGTTAAATTCAACTCGCGTGGCTTGACCTGAAATTGGAGCTGTGTTATGCTGAAACCGTGGCAGGGGCTTGCGCTCAGGCTTTCAGGTACGGAGGATGGTACCCCTCGGTCAAAGACCACACCACGCGGGTGTGGAACCCTGTTACGGATTCGCGCAATGAGCAATCCACACGGCGCAAGCCACATCTGATTAAAAGAGCCGGAAGGCTGCTTTGACATCAGCAAGATGCGGAGACGATTTAGAACGTCTACCTTAGCCTCTTGCTTTGTCATGCAGTTTTCCGGCTCTTTTTGCATATCTGGAGGTACTTTACAGGAGAAAGAAAAGGAATAACCCCGCCGCCATGCGCTGCCCTTACTGCGGCTCGCCCGTCATTCTCCGCAGCGCCGACGGGATATACCGAGAAAACGCCAACGGCACCATGCTCTATGTCTGCAAGCGCTACCCGGTGTGCGACGCATACGTCCGCACGCACCCGGGCACGAACCGGCCCGTCGGCACGCTCGCCAACCGAGAGCTGCGCTCGCTCAGGCGCGAGGCTCACAGATACTTTGACCGGCTCTACCTCAGCGGCATGATGAGCAAGGAACAGGCCTACGAGTGGCTCGCCCACCTGATACAAGCGCCCATGTCCGAGGCGCACATCGGCTACCTCGGCGAATACTACTGCCGCCAGGTCATTGACGCGAGCAGGACGATGCTCGCAAGCTACAAGGGGCGTGAGGCCTCATGACGCTCAACGACACTCAGAGAAAACAGGTTGAAGACAACATGGGCCTGGTGGGCAAGGTCATAAAGGACAAGGTCCACGGCGTGAACGGGCTCGGTATCTACACCTACGACGACCTGTTCCAGATAGGCTGTATAGGCCTCTGCAAGGCCGCAGCGACGGACAAGGGCGGCTGCTTTTCGACCTACGCCTACCGGCTTATCTGGAACGAGATCTGCTCCGCGCTCATCTACGCCAACCGCCGCGCGGGTAAGGAGGTTCCCACTGAGCCGGAGGTGCTGAGTACATACGAAGCTGAGATCGTGCCTGAGCAGTCGGATAACACGCTCACTGCCCTGCTCGACGAGGCCGAGCGCAGCGCCGCCGGCGTGACAGCGAAGGGCATCCGCGCCTTGCGCCTCATGGCCGACGGCTACACCGCGCGCGAGATAGGCGAGCAGATGGGTGCGAGCGCGAACAACGTTACGGCCTGGGTGTCGCGCGCGAGGCGGTATTTGCGGGAGATAGGACGTTATTGCATCTGAAGCTAAAGCCTTTGACAAGTTGTGAAAGTGAACGTATTGTTTTGAACCACAAACCGCTCTTCGCCACTGCTCGCGCCCACGTCCAGCAGACAGCCTGTCAATGCATTGAGCATACAAGTCTCGGCGTAGTTGTCAACAACCATGTCACTTGGGCGTAAGGGCGCCCCGACAGCGAGCCAGCTCGCACTTACACGCCCATAGAGGTGCGTTTCGTTTTGGAACGCACCTTGATTTTTAACTTTCAACTTTTGCCACACCGACTGGCTTTGAGGTTCGGAGTGACAAAGCTGAGGGCGTTGTGTTATAATGCTTAAGTATACAAGGCGGGCGCGGTGCGTCTGCGCAAGGAGGCGGCACAGGGCAATGTCCAGAAGCAGACAGATAGACCCCTCAGTTAAATACTATCCACCCCGTTTAATGGAACGGCTTGAATACATGAAACGATATCCCTTGACGCTGGTAGAGGCTCCCTCCGGCTTCGGGAAGACGACTATCCTTGAGCATTTTCTTGGTACGCGCCTTCCCCGGAGCGTGCTGCGGGAGCGGTATGAGTTCGTCAGCGGGCGACCCAGGGAGGGGTGGCGCCAGCTCTGTGCCATGCTAGAACGCATAGATCCGGACTGCGCCCGCCAACTCGCGTCCATCGGAGAGCCGGACGAGGATAACATTACCGACATTGCCGCTGCTCTCTCGGAACTGGAATGCCCGGAGGACACCTGGATCTGGCTGGATGACTTCATAAACTGGGGCGTAAAGTGTCCCGGTGCGCTGCTGGAGGCGTTGTCCCGTCACGGTGGCGAAAGGCTGCACATAATTGTGTCCACACAGCCCATGCCCAGAGGGTGTTTGGGAGGCAGAGTGCGCGGCGGGCATATATGGCATCTTCGGGAGGACAGCTTCGTCTTCAGGAACGAAGACATAGAGGGTTATTTCCGAGCCGCAGGAGTGGTGCTCAGACGCGGGCAGGTTGAGGAGTTGGGGCGGCTCTCCGAAGGCTGGATCATGGCGCTGAGCCTCCAGCTCGCGAGCTTCATCGTCAGCGGCAGCTTCCACCACGGCGGCATGGACGAGCTGATGGAAAACGTGTTCTGGCGGCGGCTATCCCCATCCGAGCAGAGCTTTCTGCTGGAGGTGTCCATCTTCCCCCGCTTCACGCTGGCTCAGGCCGTCAGCTTTTCCGGCCTTGGTGCGGAGGAGACGGAGCGCATGCTGCTCGACAGGCGTTACTTCGTAAACTACGACCCGGACAACCGCTGCTTTTATCTGCACGCCCAGCTTCGCCGCCTCCTTGAGCGCCACTTCGCGCATCTGGACGCGGCACGGCAGAGGGAGATCTACCTGCGTGGTGGCGAGCTTGCGGAGAGAGCTAAGGACAGGCTGCTCACGCTTCGCTTCTACTACGCCTCCGGAGCCTGGGAGCGGCTCTACTCCATGCCACTGACCAGCTATGATATTGCTGATATAACGGACGAGGATACCCGTCCCATGATACTCGACCTGCTCGAGAACGCCCCACCGGAGCTGAAGCGCCGCTATCCCAGGGCGTTGATTCCTCTGGCATTCGCGCTGTTCTTCCTGGGTGAGAACGAGAAACTGCTGTCCATGCAGGCTGAGATAGCCGACTGTATAAGCGAAAGCCAGCTCCCGCAGACCGACAAAGACGCGCTGCGCGGCGAGATGGAGCTGTTGCTTTCCTTCCTCGAATACAACCGTATAGACGCCATGAGCGCGAGACATCGCCGCGCGCTGGAGCTGCTGGGCGGCCCGGCTCGGCTCATAAGCGTCAGAAGCACCTGGACCTTCGGCTCGCCCTCCGTCCTCTATATGTTCTGGCGTGAGAGCGGCAAGCTGGACGAGGAGCTCTCGCAGATGGACGAGTGCATGCCCTGGTACTACCGGCTCACCGGCGGGCACGGCTCCGGGGCAGAGGCGGTCATGCGCGCGGAGGCACACTTTCAGCGTGGTGAGCTGGATGAGGCCGAGCGCCTCTGCCACCGGGCGTTGTTCACTGCTGAGCTGAAGCGGCAGAGCAGTATCTGCCAGTGTGTCTTCTTCCTGCTCTGCCGCATAGCCGTGCAGCGCGGCGACGCGGCGCTGTTGGAGGAGGCGCGTCAGTCGCTGCGCGACCGCGCGGCAGAGAACACCGAGGATCTGTGCCGTTATACGCTCGACCTGGCAGAAGGCTCCCTCTCAGTGCTGCTGGGCAGACCGGCAGATGTTCCGGCTTGGCTGGCTGAGGGGCGCATCGACCAGCGGCTCGTAATAATGACACAGCCCTATGCCTATATCGTCTACGGGCGTGTGCTGCTCGAACAGCGCGCCTACAGAAAACTGCTGGGTACGAGCGAATACTTCCTGGGGTTGAGCTCAATCTTCCCAAACCTGCTGCCACAGGTCTACGCTCGGCTGTACATGGCGCAGGCACTAAACGCGCTTGGCAGGCGCGAGGAGGCTTGCAGGGAGGTCGCGACTGCACTGGATATTGCCGCGCCGGACAGGGTATACATGCCCTTCGCAGAGAACTATCCGGGCATACGCCCGCTGCTTCCCCTGTCCGCTGCGCTGGAGCCCCACAGGGGCGAGATCGCCCGCCTGTACCGGGAGTGGGAAAGTCACGGCTACGGCGCGCCCGCGCCCTTCACGCCCAGGGAGCGGGACATCCTGCATTACCTGCGCCAGGGACTCACCAACAAGGAGATTGCCCAGAGGCTCTACCTCTCCCCACATACCGTGCGCAACACCGTCAGTGTCATGTTGAAGAAACGATCGCTGGCTTCACGGGAGCAGCTCCGGGAACTTCCGGAGGACTAGACGCCGTCTAAATAAAAAAGTACACTGTACCATATGAAAGGCAAAGGCCGCACTCTATGATTTGTGTTATAGAGTGCGGCCTTTGCCGCTTTAAGGAGGTGGAGACATGATGAAGGGATGGGCCTGGGAAGATGAAGCTGTCATAACCGGCGTCACTGCCCTGCCAGGGCACCGCCTGCGCATCGAGCTGCGCACAGGCAGCGTGCTGGAGCTGAATATGGCGAACCGTCTGGACGCCACTCGGTTTTATCCTCTGCGGGACGAGGCGCTGATGCGCACTGTCACCACCGACGGCGGCTATCTGCTGTTTGGCAGCGCACCCGACTTCGAACTGAAGCTCAGCGTCCGCATGGCGGTACTGATGGCGCTCAACCAGCCAGGACACACGGTCAGCGGAGTAGACGACCCATTCCCGGCTGGAGAGATATGCACAACTTAATCATATTACCAGGGAGGGAAAGAAAATGAAAAAGGCAAGGCTCGCGACCCTCGTGATATGCCTGCTGGCGCTCGCGCTGCTGCTGTCTGCCTGCGGTGGGGACGCAGGGGATGGGCGCGGCGACGTTGTCGAGGAGCCCCAGATCACGGCCGGCGACTTCTACGGCTGCTGGGAGTACGAGGAGTACGACAACTGGCTGTGCATCAACAAAGACGGGACCTATGAGTGGTACAATTCCGACGGCACCTGCACCAACGGGGAATACACGATCGACGGCGTTGAGCTGCTGATGAACGACGGCGAGCTCTTCTTTGCGCTCGACGGGGAGGGCGGCATGATAGACAGCGAGGGAGACAGGCTGTTCAAGTCCTCTCTTCCGGAGGTCTGGCCCGGCGCGGTTGAGGAAGAGGCGGGCTTCACGGCCATAGCCGCGGATTTCAGCGGCTGCTGGAAGTATGACGACTACGGCGTCTGGCTGTACATATACGGCGACGGCCACTACGACTGGATTTACGAGGACGGCGACGGCTATATCGGGAACTGGACATTTTCCGACGGCGAGATGCACCTCGACAACGACACCGTACTATACTTTGACGAGGACGGCATCCTGACGGACGACGATGGGGACACATTTGCCCGCTCCACGCTGCCCAACGAGGGCTCCGACCCGGGCGATAGCTGGAACGGGCTGGACTGGAACTCCAACGCCGAGGATTTCTACGGCTGCTGGGAGGCCTACGGCGAATATATCTGGCTCTACATCTACGGCGACGGGACCTATGAGTGGTTCGGCGACTACGACGGAAGCGACTGGATCGGCACCTACTACATGCTGGGCAACGCGCTGGTCCTGGATACGAGCGTGGTCTTCGTGTTCAACGAATACGGCGACATCGTGGACCAGGACGGCAACGACATGTACGCCTCCGAGCTGCCCGACGAATATCTGTAAGGCCCGGTGTGCACCGGAACGGGACATACGATACGCGTTGCGGTGCGGAGACCCGGGGCAAAACAAACATTGGAAAGGGGAAAAACTATGAAAAGAGTACTGTCTTTGCTGCTTGCGGCGGTGATGCTGTTCTCGCTGGTGGCCTGCGGAGGCAGCAGCGAAGCCGGGGTAAAAATAACGAACGACCTTGGCTATGAGCTTGTCGAGCTGTACGTCACTCTGTCCTCAAAAGATTTCTGGGGCGACGACCTGCTGCCGGCTGCGGCAGAGGACGGCAGCGTCACAGTGTTCCTCAGCGGCTACGAGCCGGCAGAGGGTGATACCTTTGACCTGCGCGCGGTGGACGTCGACGGCTTCGCCTATGAGTTCTACGGCCTTGATCTCATCGACGGCGACGCCGTCGAAATTGCCTGGTCGGAGGAGTCGGCGATGGTCATCATCACCCCTGTCGAGGGCGACGCCTTCACCGTTGGCGGCACGGTCATTGAGCCGGAGGACGCCGGCATAGACGAGGAGTTCCTCGGCTGCTGGAAGTATGACGACTACGACATGTACATCGTCCTCTACGAGGACATGACTTGGCAGCTTCTGGACAGCACGGGCTTCAGCTACATAAACCACGCCTTCGAGTACGAGGAGAACCTGGTATACCTTCTTGAGGAAAGCGGCAGCGTCTACCTCACGCTGACCTTTGAGGAAGGCGTGTTGACTGATTCCGACGGCGACACGCTCTATCCCGCTCCCTGGCCCACCGGTGAGGAGGAGACCAATTACGCCCTGCCCTCCGTGGATGACGAGCTGACCCAGTCCATCGAGCTGCCTGGATCCGACGGTGACATGGTGTGGTACCCAGAGCTTATGACAGTCTCCGGCGACTCCTCTGTGCTCAGCTTCACTGCCGCAAACAGGGAGGATACAAACGATTTTTACTCCAGCATAGTAATACAGCGTGTCGCCGTGAACGGCTATGACGACGCCATGAGCCAGGGCTATGACAGTGCCAAGGCCAAGCTCGCGCAGATGATGGACCAGGTGCTGGAGGCCATGTACGGCGACAAGCTTATCCAGAGCATAGGCTCCGACTTCCAGGACCACGGCAACTACTTCACCTATGACGAGTATGTCTGGGTCGACAGTTCCATCTACACACCCTCCCCCGACACGCCAGTGCGCGGCGCGCTGCAGATACGCTATGTGGGACCCACGGGATACGTGGTAGTCATGAGCAGTCTGGCGCTGGAAGACCGCATAGCGACTTATTATGCCATCGGCAAGAACATGATGGACAGCATAGGCCTCGAGGGCGACTGGTCCACGGCTCCCAAGCCCAAGCCGACTACCGGCGGCTCCGGCGGCGCGTGGAGTGACACCGGGGACTACGGCACGGCCTACTACTGGTATGACGAGGACGGGGATATCTGGTACTGGAACGGCTATGAGGACATCTTCATCGGCTTCGGCGATGACTACTACATAGAAGACGGCCAGTACTACGAGTCCAACGACGCCGGGTGGGCCGACGACTACTATTACGACGACTACGACGGCTGGGGCGACGACTTCTACTACGATGATTACTACGACGACTACTACTGGTCCGGCGACTACGGCGATACTTACGATTACTATTACTAATTTAAAGCCCGGGCGGGCACAGGCTCCCGCCCCTGAAAAACCAGACCGAAAAAACATTAAACAAGGAGGAACCTGAATGAAAAAGAAACTTCGTCTGCTCTGCATACTGATGGTCCTGGTGTTATCCCTCGGCCTTCTCTCTGCCTGCGGAGGCGAGGAGCCCGTCAGCCTGGTGGGCAACTGGGACTGTGACGACTATGAGACGAGCCTTGTGTTCTATGACGACGGCACAGCCGATATGTCCGACTACTACGACTACGCCGTGGTTGATTACGAGTGGGACGGAGAGACCCTTACGCTCAGCTACGACGGCGATACCCTCCAGGGCGTCCTGGGCGAGGACGGCAGCCTGGTTGTGGACGGCGACATCGTTTTTGTGCGGGTCGAGGCCATCACCTACTACCCCGCTGATCCCGGTGATGAAGGCGATGAGCCCGTTCGATATGACATGACCGACAGCGCTTGGGATGTGGAGGGCGTTATCTATGACTTCTACGCCGACGGAACCCTGATTATCGCCGGTGAGTACCTGGGCAGCTACGACTGGGACGGCTATTCCGGCACGCTCTATGTCGACGGCAGCTCCACCTCAATCTATTACGACGGCGAGGACCTCTACATGGAGGGCGAGGACGGCGAGCTCTATCTGATGGAGTATTACAGCAGCGCCGACTACGACATGTACGACGAGCTGCTCGGCGGCGGTGACGACGATGACGGCGACGATGACGGCGGCTACTCCCTGGGCGGCGCCTATGACAACGATGACGAGGAGATGAGCTACGTCTTCTACTCCGACGGCACTGTCGTTATGTCCGATTTCGAGTTCTCGGATGAGGGTACCTACACGGTGGACGGCGACTATATCCTGATGGAGTTTGAGGGTCAGCTCCCCTATGAGGCCTACTACGACTCCAGCGACGACAGCTTCCAGGTAGACGGCCTGGACGGATGGTTCTACTACGTCGACGAAGCCTGGTACACTCCCTGAACTATGAACCTCACCGTGGGCGGCTTTTGCCGCCCACGACAAACATGACGGATCGCGGCGCTTTATGTGCTCTCGTTTTAAGAAGGAGGAGAAATGAGATGAAAGGCAAACTGAGAATAACGCTGAGCCTGGCTCTGGCTCTGCTGCTGGCTCTGTGCCTTCTCACCGCCTGCGGAGACACCGGCAGCGACAAAGCAAGCGACAGCGGTGGAGACCTCGCCGACGACGACGGCGTAGTGGGTCTGTGGGAGAGCGAGGACTGGGGCGGCATCTGCATAGAGCTGCTCGATGACGGCACCGGCACGATCTATACCTACAGTGACATGGGCGACATCACCTATAGCTGGGACGGCGAGGTCCTGACCCTCATGAATGAGAATGAGGACGGCGAACTCGAGGAGGTCACCGGCGAGCTGCAGAAGGACGGCTCCATCGGCATCATGGGTCTGGGCTACTTCTTCCCGGTGGAGGAGCGGTCCTACGGCCCCGACATGGACGGCAGCAGTTTCATGGAGGCTGGCGGCATGGAGAGCGAGCTGGAGGGCGACTGGATCCACACCAGCGGCAACCGCATGCTGACCTTTGACGGCAGCGGCTCCCTGACCTTCCAGGAGATGTATGAGGGCGGCAGCTCCTCCAGTTCCTCCGGCTGGTACAGCTATGACGGCGAGACCGTGACCGTCGATACGTCGGCGGGGATCTCCGAGGGCTATATCGACGATGAGGGAGACCTGATCATCGAGATCGATGGCGAGGGCGGCTGGTACAGCCGGGGCGACAGCTCCCAGCTGACCTATCCCGACATCACCGGCCCGGAGGCGGAGATGGTGGGCCAGTGGGTGAACAGCTACACTGGCGACTCCGTGGAGTTTACCAGAGACGGTTCCGTGGTCTACTCTATCGGTGGCGGCTTTGGTGTTGCCTCCCCCTTCACCTTTGACGGGGAGACGGTGACCTTCAGCGACTACACGGGCTATATCGACGGCGACGGCGACTTGATCGTGGAGGGCCTGGACGGCTGGTTCAGCCGCTCCGAATCCTCCGGCGGCGACTCCGGCTCCGGCGATTCCGGTTACGCCCTGGGCGGCGCCTACGACAACGACGACGCGGAGATGAGCATAGTCTTCCACTCCGACGGCACCGCGACAGTCTCCGACTTCTACAGCTCCGAGGACGCCACTTACACGGTGGACGGGGACTACCTGGTTGTGGAGTTCGATAGTGGCGGCTACTACGAGGCCTACTACGATTCCAGCGACGACACTTTCCAGGTGGACGGCCTGGACGGATGGTTCTACTACGTGGGCGAGGCCTGGTACACTCCGGACTGAACACAGGACATAAAGACAGGAGGCTGAATATGTTTACAATTCTGATAATACTGGCGGTGCTTGCCGTCGTATGGGTCATAAGCACCACCAACGGCTTCAAGCGTAAGGAGATAAAGATAGACGAGGCGCTGTCCGGCATAGAGGTCGCACTCACAAAGCGCTATGACACACTCACCAAGCTGCTGGACACTTCCAAGGGCTTCATGGAGCACGAGTCGGATCTCTTCGCTGATGTCATATCCCTGCGGAGCGGTATGAGTGTGAACGAGATGGGCAAGGCCGACCGGGAAATGGGCGAGCTGACCGGGCGCCTCTTCGCCGTGGCAGAAAACTATCCGGAACTTCGTTCGAGCGAGGTGTTCATGGAGCTGCAGCGCGGCATAAGGGACGCAGAGGAGCACCTCCAGGCGGCACGCAGGCTGTATAACGCCAACGTCAGCCGCTACAACACGGCCATCGCTATTTTCCCCGCAAGCCTGCTGGCGAAGGGACGCAGTCCGAAGGAGTTCTATGGCGCGGACGACGCCAAGCTCGGCGACATAAAGATGCAGTTTTAAGGAGGGCATAGCGCCATGACAGGAAAGGGAAAGGATCTGGACAGCAGTCTGGCGCTGTACGCCCGATGGAAACGTTTTTTCGACAAATTAGAGACGGCGGGGCTTATTCTCCTGGTGCCGATGACGATCGTAGCATTGCTTGTCATCGCGTTCCATGTGGAAGTACTCAAAACGCCGCTGATCGTGATCGTATGCATCATGTTCCCGCTCCTCTGCATCGGCGCCTTAGGCAACACGATAGTAGGTGGAAAGTCCAAGAAGTTGGCGGCGGGGTATATTCCCACCGTGCTGGCCAGGGTAATGGACCGCCTGGACAAATACGACCATGAATCGAGCGTAAGCGACGACTATATACGGCAGGAGCTGGGCTACCCCTTTTACGACCGTATAGGCGAGCGCAGCGACTATATCAAGGGCGTTCTTCGCGGCATCCCCCTGGAGATGGGCGAGTTCAGCCTTGAGAAGAGGACCTCGGAGAGGGACGAAGACGGCAATGTCAGCTACAGCTGGGACACCGTCTTTGAGGGGCTGATGGTGGTCTGCCGCCACGGCATGGAGCTGAGCAACGACTTCACCATCACTCAGTACATGGCCGTTTTGGGCGGCCTGGAGACCGAGAGTGTGGACTTCAACCGGGCCTTCTCCATAACCACCAGAGCCCAGCACGAGACTTTTTATCTGCTCACCCCGCATTATATGGAGACGCTGCTGCGCCTGACGGCAGAGAAGGGCAGAATCTTCGGGATGCGCTTCCTCAGTGACGGCACGCTGTTGCTTACGCTGCGGGGCTGGGATCTCTTTGAGGTGGGGGACAGTACAAATACCGCAGAGCTCTCTGAGAAGCTCGAGCGCGAGGTAATGGAGCTTGGCGACCTGCTGGAGGCTCTGGAAATACCCAGGGAGGGCGAGAATATCCCTATGGGAAAACGCGGGGAGGACTGAGACGATGAAGCAGGATAAAGACCTCCAGGCAGAGATTGCCGAAGGCGGGAAAACAAACATAAAGGAAACTCTGCTGATGGTCGGCGGCTTTGCGGTCGCGGCCCTCGGCTGGCACCTCATGACCAATTACTCAACCCTCCTGTGCATTACCGGCATCGTCCTGCTGGTCATAGGGCTCGGCTTCGGGGCGCAGGCCATGTTAAGGCGTAAGAAGGCACGGGAGAGCATGAAGCAGCGGCTCAGCGAGACTGTCATCCCGGAGCTGCTCTCCGAGGTCTTTGACGAGGTGGAGTACGACCACACCGGCTACATAGACGGCACGCTGATAGAGAGCATCGACATGCACTTCCCCTTCAAGTTCGACGCGGTCATAGGCAGCGACCACATCAGGGCTCGCTACAGGGGCGTAGACATTGAGATGAGCGATATTTTACTCGACAGCGTAACCATCCTCACTTCTGAGGATGACAACGGCAATACAGAGACACATGAGGTGCACAGAAACCGCTTCCGTGGCCAATGGATTATACTTGACCTGCACAGGGAGCTGACCTCCGACCTGTGCATATTCGAGGACGGGCGCAAGAAAAAAGGCCAGGTTGAGACAGAAAACGAGGCCTTCAACAAAAAATTCGGCGTCACCTGCGAGAACGAGCACGACGCCTTCTACATACTCACCCCGCACCTCATGGATCATATCATGACGCTGGACGAGCGCGCCGGCGGCAATACCTATATGCGTTTCCTCAAGGAGGGAAAGGTACACGTGGCGGTGAACTCCGGCCGCGACCACTTTGAACTTGAGAGGCTGAACGTATCGGACGTTGGTGCACTGCGCCGCCGTTTCCGGGGCGAGGTTGAGTACGTCACAGCCCTGGTGGACGAGCTGCTGGCAGTGAACACCATGTTCCGGAAATAGGAGTCGCGCCATGTGGATCATCCTTGCGGTCCTCGGCATCATCGCCATGCTGGCGGGGCTGCTAATAAAGGCTCCTCATACGCGCCGCACGCTACTGTTTCTGGGAACCCTGCTCCTGGTAGCGGGGCTCGTCTACGGTGGACTGACGGCGCTGCTGCTGGGCGGCATCGACTGAGGGCAGCGTTTGGACAAACAGCATACAGGAGGACGGAAATTTGAAAACAGGCTCCGCTCCGCTGCGATGGATGCAGTGGATAATCAACATAATCATACTGGCGGCGCTCGCGGCGTCCGTCGTTATGATTTTCGGTCTGCGCAGCGAACTGCAAAGTCTACAACTCACTGACATGGATGGCGTAGACTTTTACGAGGAGCAGGAGAACCTGCTTGATCCCGCACTCTGCGAGGATTTTTTCTACGACTATGATGGCAGCATCGTGGCCGCCCAGAACGGGAGCCTCATGAGCAACTGGATACCCTGCTCGGCGGGGCAGCAGCTCACGAGAAACGGCACCGCGACCAACGTGGTTTGCTATTTCGACGCAGACAAAAACTTCCTCCAGCGCGTTGACAGCTTCGGCCTGGCCACCATCACCGTTCCTGACGACGAAAGAATTGCCTATGTGCGCATGGCAGTGCAGCCCACGGAGGGCAGGCTGATAGTTTACGGCGACAAGCTCTCCGACCCGGAGATCAAGCGGGACTATCTCACGATAGACGAGCTCATAGTCTATGACCGGAACCTGGCCGATGATCCGACGATACTCGAGGCTCCTAACGGCACCCAGTGGCGTATACACGTGGAGGACGACGGCAGCCTCCGCGCAGTGGACGTGAGCGGCACCATACGCGCTTCGGAGCTGCCGGAGGACTTCCCGAACTATACGCTCACCGGCCGCAGCGTTTCGGACGAGGACTTTCTCGTCACCATGAGCGGGGAAACGAGCGTGGGCTACAACTATATCTTCGTCATGACGGCAGAGGGCTATATACGCTGGTACGACCAGGTGCCGGGATACGCCTATAACTTCCGACGGATAGAGTACGCTGACGGCACGGTGCGCTACGCCTATCAACAGTGCTACGCAAAGGTCGAGAACACCAACGGCGACATATCCTACTCCCGCATCGTGCTGCTCGACGAGGACTTCAACGTGATAAACGGCGACATACGCCCGCTCGTCTCCGGCTCGATCACCGACCCGGAGCACGGATGCGAGAACCACGACTACAAGATACTCGCCGACGACCACTATATCCTCACCTCCGTCACGCTGGAGTATGCGGAGAACGTCCCCGGCCTTGAGGGGCGGCGCGTCCCCGTGGTAAACAACATCATCCAAGAACAGAAGGCCGGCGAGGTGTTGCTGCACTGGGAGTCCATCAACCACCCGGAGCTATACGAGGCCTCTATCTATAATAACGACTACGAGGCTCTTGCCGCTGACCCGGAGGCGCTTCACACCGACTATCTGCACATCAACTCCATCGCCGTGGACGCAGAGAACTACGATTTGCTGGTGAGTTTCCGCACCACGGGTTTGGTCAAGATAGACCGGGAAAGCGGCGAAATACTGTGGGTCATGGGTCGCGGCGCCAACAATATCGAGGGTGCGCGCATCGAGCAGATCGGCCTCTTCCAGCACGATGTCCGCTACCTGGACGACGGCTCCATCACCGTCTTCGACAACGCCGGCGGGCCCGACGGCACCTCGCGCGTCTGCCGGTACTGGATAGACGAGGAGGCGCTGACACTGTCGGACTTCGAGGAGTTCCGTACCGAATACAGCTCAAGTTCCATGGGTGGAGCGGAGCTGATGGACGAAGAAACAGACACCTACCTCATCTGCTACGGCGGCAGCGCCGTAGACTTTGCCTTCGAGGAACGCGACTTCAGCACCGGCGAGGTCAACATGCAGTTGGTCATTGAAAACGGCACCAACCTCTACCGCATTTTCCGCGGCACGGAGCAAACGCCCACGGAAATCTAGCGGAGCAGTATGGGCATGAACACGCCGTTTTTTCTGTTGCTCCTGCGATGAGGACAGCGGCTTCCGCGCTTGAACTTTGCCTATCATAATAGTCAGGGTAAATGGCAATGAAAATAAACACTTCAACTGACTACGCCAGTTGGTTTTAGCAAAGCTCCAAAATGCCGGTATGGTAAACGCGGCATATGGCTGTGCCGGAGGATACACACTTGCTTATGATCCTGGTGAAATCAGCATTCAAAATGTAATCCATGTAATGGAAGGCATACACCTGATTGAATCTTCTGAAAACAGCATGTTCGCAATATACATAAATAACTATAATAATGCAATAAGAAATCTTTCATGTGCCCTTGAAAAGATGACACTAAAGGATTTAATTCAGCTATAGTCTTGCTCCTATCCATAGTGGATCAACCATCAGGCTCGTTATCAGTATATTGTGCACGACAGAGCAGACACAGACTATCCAATAAAGCAGATTCCCCTATCACCGGTAATCCGAAAGAATTTCAGGGATGATTGGGCGCTTTTTCAGTTAAAGCTAAATCTGACGTTTGTCGTATAAAAACGCAGCTATCGTTTATATTAGAAGATTTGCGAGCTTTCAAAAGTACAAACGCGTTCTTTTATCACACGAGGCTTTTGGATCTTGTTTAGTTGCCTATGCATTATTTTATCAGTATTCCAACGACCACGAACCTCGCGTCGCCGAACTCGTAGCTGCAGGTGGAGAGCGTGAGCAGGCGGTCGCCGGGCTTGGGCTTCACATCGCTTGTGAACGTCGAGCGGGCTACGGCGGCGTCTATCCACGCCTGTATCTCCCCGTCGTTCGCGAAGCTCACCTCCCAGGCGTCTTCCGACAGGTCGGCTACATACGCGGCGAAGAGCTGCACCTCATATGTCGCGGCAGGCGTTATGAGCAACATGGTCGGGTGCGTTTCGTAGAAGCTCTGGCGCTTGTAGCCGTCGAGCGCGGCGAACATGGCGCCGCTGCGCATGTGATGCCCGTAAATAATCGAATGGACGCTTGAAAACGAGGCGCCGACACGGCTGTCTAAAAACAGGCAGCCGTTTGCATTTTGTGTGCCGTCGAACAGGTGGTCAAGGTAATACTCATCGTCGCTGCCTTGCACGACGGGGTAATTTATCTGCGTCCCCTCGCAGTAGAGCCAGCCGACAATGTCAGGGTTTATCAGGTCCAGCGTGGCGAAATCCACGCTCGGCGCGCCGGACTGAGCCTGCGGCGTCTCTGTCTGCTGCACGCTGCCAGACTCGTCTGTGTTCGGAGAACTTGAATGGAAGCTCACATACTCCTCCAGCCCGGAGTACACCTCGTCGCCCTCGGCGTACTCGACCGCTCGCTGACCGAGCACATACCCGCCGGCAGCGAGCACGAGCAGCGATAGGGCAAGCAGCGTTGCCAGCACAAGCTTCTTTCTCATCTCTGCCCCTCCTCATACCGGCGCACGAGCTTGTAAAAGGTGCTTCGCTTCAGACCCAGCTCACGCATCGCGGCGACTGCCGTGAGTTCGCCAGACCGCCAGCGCTTGTAAGCACCGTCCCAGTCTGCCGGGTACGCAGTGCCCGGTCGGCCCAGATGCGCTCCACGCTCTTTCGCAGCGGCGATGCCCTCGGCCTGACGCTGCCGCGTGGTAAGGCGCTCCTGCTCGGCGATGCTGGCAAGCACTTCAATGAGGATGTTGTTTATCATGTCGAACACCCACTCCTGGCCCTCGGGTAGCTGGATCATGGTTGTGGGAAGGTCAATCACCCGAACAATGATGTGCCGCTCTTTGAAGTAGCGTAGCTCCTGCATGATGTGTTCCTTGCTGCGGCTGAGCCGGTCGAGGGACTTTATGACCAGCGTGTCACCCTCGCGCAGTATGGTGTTCTTGAGAGCCTGGTATCCGTCGCGCTCGAGCGTCACGCCGGTGGCCTTATCGGTGATGATGTCGCGCTCGTCTATGCCGCAGTCCATCAGCGCCTTTATCTGCCTGTCCAGATGCTGCTCGCGCGTGGACACCCGCGCGTAACCGTAGGTCTTTTTCATGTGCCGCCCTCCTTGAAAGTGTGCGTAAACGTTCCCTGCGTTTTCGGATATGTCCGCGTGGCGCAATCGGTACTTTATGGACGCCGTTGAAACTGTTTTCAGAGCCAAACGGCGGTGACCATAAAGGTACACCTTTGCGGAGACGTTATATTACACTGTGGAAAGGTGGAAATTGCAACAGAAATCCTGCTTGCCAAACCGCGCGCTGTCTGTTACACTGTTCGTATAAGTTTCAGCATCGCGCCGTGCGGCGACAGTATCACGTTTACAAAGTGCCTGAAGGAATTTCCTTCAGGCACTTTTTTGCATATATGGAGCTGCGGCTCCCCCTACTCTTTGCTACGGGGAGCCGCGAGGCGTACCCGTTCACATACACACTACAAACGAAAGGGGTACGTCATGTACAAGAAAGAACTTCGCATCACGGGTACGCCCGTGGGCCGGATAATGCCTGGTTCACGTGCGCTCATAATCGAGGACAGCTTTGCCCGATTGACCTCCACGGTGCTGGCGGTCGAAGAGATCTCGCCGTTCGAGCTGCGCTTTGAGACGCGGAACACACTGTACACGCTGAGCATACCGGCGCACTCCGCACCACCCAGCGCCGACACTATAAGCTTCGCGCCGTATATGGCAGAAAGGGAATGACATGGAACGGAAAATAAAACAGGCTCTGTGCCTGAGCTGGCATGAGGCCTCGGAGTTAATATCCAATCAGCTGCATATCGCACTCGTGCAGGAAATCCCCTGCAAAGCACGGCTCATGGACGAAGTCTATTGGGCCGTGTTCACATCTGGGCATGTTTTCACGATGGACGAGCTCATTGCCCTTCTCACATATGCCGACGCCAAGCCGGACGTCTGCGCCGAGGTGTTTTCCATCGAGGGGGATACGACCAAGTCGCTGCCCTCGGAGCTGGGCTCACTGCTGCTCAGGAAAGCGCTCCACCTGAATTGGGAGCTTGAATATCCCACGGAAGACGGCCTGTGGCTGCTGGACATCACAATGGAAATTTGATTGGAGGCAAAGTAATGGACGAAGTCATAAAAGAAGCCATTGAAAACTATGGTGCAAAAATCGTGGGATTGGACGACAGCTTTAAATTCCACTGCACCGAATGCGGCAAGTGCTGTACAGAGCGCGAAGATATACTGCTCACGCCGCGAGATCTGTTCCGAGCGGCTAAGGAGCTGAATATGACCGTCAAGGATTTATTTTCGGAGTACTGCGAGAAGTATATCGGCGACAACTCACGGCTGCCCGTTATACGCCTCAAACCGCGCGGCACAATACGCCGCTGCCCCCTGCTCGAGAACCGGCGCTGCCGCATACACAGGTCCAAGCCCGTCATATGCGCCATGTTCCCCGTGGGACGCATGGTTACAACAGACAGAAGCACCGGCAAGAATGAGACCTCATACCTGCTCAACCCGATAATCTGCGGCGACAGCTCCGAGGCGCACACAGTGCGCGAGTGGCTGTTGGAAAGCGGTGTGCCGGTGCACGACGAATTCTTCTACAAGTGGTACGAACAGATTGAAGAAATGCACTTAAAGGCCAAGGCCATAGAGGGCATGTGCAGCAGCGCTGAGGTCGTGCACATCACATGGGATTTGATGTCCATTCTGCTGTATCTCAACTACGATATAGCTGAGCCGTTTGATGAGCAGTTCGACCACAATATGCACCACCTCAACAAAATGATGGACGGCCTGTTGGCCGGCGAGGGAGCAGACGAAGATGAACGACGAGAGGAATCGTGACCAGATTGTCCGCAAGGACGCGCGCGGCTGCTTCGTCGAGAGCCTGAGCGACGCTTTCGGGATAGGCAAGGCGCACTTCGCTTTCGCTGCCTATCTTATGCACGGCTCTGCCGTGAGAAAGGAGAACGCAATGTTCAAAGTAATAGCCACCGACGTTGTTGTGTCCGAGGGGTACGATAACACTCCCGCGCTGAAATTCTCAGAGCGCGGGGACAGCGTCCGATTCCGGATAGGCAAAAAGGTCTACGATACCCGGGCAAAGGCCAACCACCGCTGGGTCAATCTCTCCGTCAAGGCTTTCGGGCCGGCCTGCGAGCGCATCCGCAAGATGCAGCTGCGCGACGGCTCGTTCGTCAACATCCTCGGCCGCCTGGACGAGGACACTTGGGAGGACTCGACGAGATCGAGTACTGCTCCGGTGGCGCAAACTCCAAACAGCAGCGCGAGCAGCAGGCTCCTAGTCCTGCGCCCTACGCTGCCCCACCCGCACCGGCTCAGTCTCAGCCCAACGACGGCTTTGAGGGGTTTGAGCCTTTCGGCGGGGCAAACGCATTCTTCGATGACTGATCAAACGCATCACGCGCGAAAGGGCGCACATGGTTTATCTGACCGTGTGCGCCCTTTTTCATTTGCGCAGAAAGGGGAAATTATGAACAGGAAAAATTACAAAAAGCACGTCGCCTATGAGCTGCTGGTCGTGCCGGGTATAAGCGCCATCTTGCTCTTCGTATGCCGACTCTGGCCTCTGCTCATACTCGCCCTGCTCGGTATGCTGGGCGCGGCGGCATGGCTCATACTTGCAAACCGCAATGCCGAAGAGCCGGAAAAGCCCGGCGCACTGCTGCCCAGCCATGAGTTTGTCACAGCCTGTACCATAGAGAAAATAGTTAAGCTGATGCGAACTGCGTTCAGGCGGGCCGTGCGCTGGGGATTGATTGGCTCAAACCCCTTTGACAACGCCGTTTTACCGAAGCGCGAGAAGAAGGAACGCGCCATCTGGGATGTAAAAACCATCAGGAAGGCGCTGGACGAGTGCGAAGACGGACGGCTGTTCATCGCCCTCAACCTGGCATTTGCCTGCTCGATGCGGCTGGGTGAGATAACCGGTCTGCAGTGGGACTGCGTCGACATATCTGACCGTGCCATTGCAAACGATGACGCGTCGATAAGGATAGAAAGGGAGCTTGAGCGCGTAGACCAGGAGGCCATAAACGCTCTTGGCAATGCAGACATCATAATGGTTTTCCCCAGGGTCATGGTCAAAAAGTCAAAAACCAGGCTCGTACTTAAAAAGCCCAAAACGGACACGAGTATAAGAACTGTCTGGATACCCAAAACGCTCGCACTGATTCTCCGCGAGTGGCGGCAGCGCCAGGAAGCGTGGAAAGAATTCATGGGAGAGGACTATGTGGATTACAACCTTGTTCTTGCCCAGGAAAACGGACGTCCCTGTGAAGACAGGATAATAGGCAACGCTTTTGCCAGACTCAAAGAAAAGGCCGATCTGCCGGATGTTGTCTTTCATTCGCTGCGTCACTCGAGTACCACCTACAAGCTGAAGATAAACCACGGAGACATCAAGGCAACCCAGGGCGACACAGGGCACGCCGGACCGGAGATGGTCACAAAAGTCTACGCTCACATTCTCGACGAAGACCGGAAAATTAACGCGCAAAAATTCGAGGCTGCTTTTTACTCAAACCCCGACATGCGTCAGATAGAGGCACAATCGGCGCAGAAAAGCCTGCCGCCTGCGACCGCTGACCTGGGGCGCTCATACGTCAACTGCAGGAGCAGCCCGGACTGGCCAGCACTCTGGCACAGCTATTGAACGGAGCGGTACAAGGTACCACAGGATAATACGGGTAAAATCTTATTAGCAAAAATCTTTACGGATTGTTCGAGTCCGAAAAATGCGTTCTAATCCTTTTGAGCACATTTCCAGGCGGGGAGAAGTTCTATCCGCAAGTGATATACATATTGTGGATGTGATTATACAGCAAAAATGCCGCAATTCTTGCGAATTACGGCAAATTTGGCACCCCTGGCGCGACTCGAACGCACTACATCCCGCTTAGGAGGCGGGCCCTCTATCCTGGTGAGGTACAGGGGCATGTGTTGAATTTTCCCCGAATGGAGGACGACCTTCTGATTATTAGGAGGCGGACCCTCTATCCTGGTGAGGTACGGGGGCATGAGCCTAAGTATTTTACCCCATTTGTCCGCGCTTGTCAACTCAGAAAAACTGCTCACGCAAGCTGCGCGGAGGCCTCACATCAAAAACCGCCCCCGAGCTGGACTCCCGGGGGCGGGGCAGAACACCGCCGGAGGGCAGCGTATCCGTTCCGCCGACTATGTTATACCATATCATGGGATAATTGGGAAGAGGGTTTTGTCAAAAAACATAATTTCCGCCAGAGTCACCAAATATATTACCTCTATTTACAGCATAAATCCTCCAAAATATTCAGAATTAATGCATATCGCAACGCTTTATGCATTTTGTTCTTCCTTCCAAAAAAGCTCTTCCAAAATCAGCTCTGTCCCCGCCGCCCAGACCGGAAAACAAAAAGCCCGTCTGCTAAAGCAGACGGGCTTTGGTGGGGGCGGGTGGATTCGAACCACCGTAGGCATTGCCAGCAGATTTACAGTCTGTCCCCTTTGGCCACTCGGGAACACCCCCGTGTTCGCTTCACTCAGCGTGGAGCTGGTGGACGGACTCGAACCCCCGACCTGCTGATTACAAATCAGCTGCTCTACCGACTGAGCTACACCAGCGCAATACCGGCGACAGCTATAATAGCAAAACAGCAACCGTTTGTCAACAAAAACTTACGCCCTGCCCCAATATTTTTTATTCAGGCCACGGTACCGGCCTTATCCTCGTACTTTTCATAGGCTTTCGTATCCATGATCTCCTTCAGCCTGCGCACGAACTCCCAGACCTCGGCAAAGCTCGTGTAGAGAGGGCTCGGCGCAAGCCGTATGACATTCGGATACCGGAAGTCCGGAATGACGTCCGCCGCCTTGAGTGCCTCGTTTATCCGTACGGCCTCCGCGTGCTCAAGCGCCACGTGACCGCCGCGCACAGCGTCCTCCCTCGGGTTGCCTATCGTAAAACCATATCCGGCGAGCTCCGTATCTATGAGGTACATCATGTACCTCGTCAGCTCCAGCGACCGGGCGCGTACCTGAGCCATCGTGATGCCCTCGTAAGCGTCCAGTGCGCCGTCCACGCCCGCCATGCTCAGGATGGGGGAGGTTCCTGTCTGCCAGCCGCCGGCGTTCATAGCATGCTCGAACTCCGGCCGCAGCTCAAACTGCGTGTCGTTCCGGTTGCCCCACCAGCCGGCCAGGCCCGGCTCCTTTGCAAAGTGCTTCCGGTTCACATACAGGCCGGCAGTGGCTCCGGGGCCGCCGGAAAGGTATTTGTAGTTGCACCACACCGCAAAGTCGCAGTCCACGGCCTCCATGTCGTGGTCCACGCTGCCGATGCTGTGGCAGAGGTCGAAGCCGCAGACTATCCCCTTCTCATGCGCCGCCCTCGTTATTTCGGCCATATCCAGCAGCTGCGCGCTCCGATAGAGCACCGAGGGCAGCAGCACCACCGACACGTCCTCCGTCAGCGCGGAGAGGATGTCCTCCATGTCGAGGGTCTTTCCGTCACGGCTCTTTATCACCTTCAGGACCTTGTCCGGGTCCATCCCGCGCTGCCTGATTTGGCTCGTCACGGCGTAGCGGTCCGTCGGGAAGTTGAGCTCGTCTACTACTATTTTATACCGCCTCTCGTCCGGCCTCCAGAACGTCGCTATGCACTGGTGGATATTCAGCGTTGTGCTGGCGCAGACCGTGACCTCCTCGGGCCTCGCGTTTATGAGACGCGCCAGTTTTGCGCCTATGCCTTCGAAATAGAGGAAGTAGTTTGTCTCGGCTCCGCTCCAGATCCCTATCCCATACTTTTTCCAATCCTCAAGCGCGCGAAGCACGGCTCGCTCTGCCGGCTTGGAGCATAGGCCGAGCGAATTGCCGTCCATATATATCTGTCCTTCTCGGATATAAAACAGCTCCCGCCTGGAGGCGAGGGCGTCCTGTGCATCGAGTTCCAATGCAAATTCCCTGCCAGGTCTCATTTCCTTCATGTCTTTTGCCCCCTGTTTGTTCATTTGTGACAATGATATCACCTCAAATCCCTCCTTTCAAGGCCGTTTTATAACTTGTTCGCCCGGAGACAGAAAAATATCCCCAATTTGCCTTTGCCTCTTGAAATATAACAAAAAATCGTTTAGAATAAGTGTGGTTATCGGCAAATTATACAAACTATTTCGATTTAAAGTGAGGTAAGGCAAATGCTGACAAACGAGTACCTGAAGAGAGTATATGATACTGTGCTGGCCCGCAACCCCGGCGAGGCGGAGTTCCATCAGGCGGTCATGGAGGTCCTGGAAAGCCTCGAGTGCGTTGTCGAGAAGCACCCTGAGTACGAGAAAAACGGCATTATCGAGCGTTTTGTTGAGCCGGAACGTTTCATTCAGTTTGCTGTCCCCTGGGTGGATGACAGCGGCAAGGTCCAGGTGAACCGCGGTTTCCGCGTCCAGTTCAACGGCGCGATCGGCCCCTATAAGGGCGGTCTGCGTTTCCACCCCTCGGTCACGGCCTCGGTCATAAAGTTCCTCGGCTTTGAGCAGACTCTGAAAAACAGCCTCACAACTCTGCCCATGGGCGGCGGCAAGGGCGGCTCTGACTTTGACCCCAAGGGCAAGTCCGACGGCGAGGTCATGCGCTTCTGCCAGAGCTTCATGACTGAGCTCTATAGGCACATCGGTCAGTTTGTCGATATCCCCGCAGGCGACATCGGCGTCGGCGCGCGCGAGGTCGGTTATCTCTTCGGTCAGTACAAGAGGATCATGGGTACCTTTGAGGGCGGCACCATAACCGGCAAGGGCATCCCCTTCGGCGGCTCCCTCGCCAGGACCCAGGCCACCGGCTACGGCCTGTGCTACTTCGCGCAGGAGGCCATGCGCTGCATGAAGAACGACAGCTTTGCCGGCAAGATCGTCGTTGTCTCCGGCAGCGGCAACGTCGCCACCTACGCCGCTGAAAAGTGCATGCAGCTCGGCGGCAAGGTCGTCGCCATGTGCGACTCCAACGGCTACGTCTATGACCCGAACGGCATTGACCTCGCAAAAATCATCGACATCAAGCAGAGGCGCCGCGCCAGGATCAAGGTATATGCCGACGAAGTCCCCGGCAGCGAGTACCACGAGGGCTGCCACGGCATCTGGACCGTCAAGTGCGACATCGCCCTGCCCTGCGCCACTCAGAACGAGATGGACCTCGAGGGCGCGAAGGCCCTCATCGCCAACGGATGCATGGGCGTGTTCGAGGGCGCAAACATGCCGCTCACCCCGGAGGCAATAGCCGCGGTCCAGGGCGCCGGCCTGATGTACTCCCCCGGCAAAGCCTCGAACGCCGGCGGCGTCGCCACCAGCGGCCTCGAGATGACCCAGAACAGCATGCGTCTCTCCTGGAGCTTCGAGGAGGTCGACCAGAAGCTGCAGGGCATCATGAACAACATCTTCCACGCCGCCTACGACGCCTCCGTCGAGGTCGGCAAGCCCGGCGACCTCATGGTCGGCGCCAACGTGGCGGGCTTCCTCAAAGTTGCCGCCGCAATGATGGCCCAGGGCGTGTAAGCAAAACCATCCACCGGATATCGCAAGACCGGCATGGCCTTTCGGCCATGCCGGTCTGTTTTTTGTTCTTATCAGAAATTCAGGGTAGCGAAGTAGTCCTCAGGGGTCTCGGCCCGCCTTATGAGCTTGGCAGAGCCGTCCTCGCAGAGGAGGACCTCCGCGCTGCGGAGCTTGCCGTTGTAGTTGTAGCCCATGGCATGGCCGTGTGCGCCGGTATCGTGGATGACCAAAAAGTCGCCGGGGACGATGGCGGGCAGCCAGCGGTCTATGGCAAACTTGTCGTTGTTCTCGCACAGGCCTCCGGTGACGTCGTAGAGATGGTCGCAGGGGGCGTCCTCCTTACCTGCCACGGTTATGTGGTGGTAGGCTCCATACATTGCCGGGCGCATGAGGTTGCAGGCGCAGGCGTCCACTCCGACATACTCCTTGTGGATGTGCTTCTGGTGCAGGCACTTTGTCACGAGACAGCCGTAGGGTCCCAGCATAAAACGGCCCATCTCGGCGCAGAGCTTCACGTCGCCCATGCCCGCGGGGACGAGGATCTGCTCATAGACCTTTCGCACGCCCTCGCCTATTGCCAGGATGTCCGGGTGGTGTCCGTCCGGCCTGTAAGGGATCCCCACGCCGCCGGAGAGGTTTATGAAGCCTATGTGCGCTCCTGTCTCCTCGTGGAGCTCCACCGCCAGGCGGAAGAGCTGCATGGCGAGGGTGGGATAATAGTCATCGGTCGTAGTGTTCGAGGCGAGGAAAGCGTGGATGCCGAACTCCTTCGCGCCCTTCTCCATGAGGATGCGGTAGGCTTGGAACATCTGCGGCTTAGTCATGCCGTACTTTGCGTCGCCGGGCGAGTCCATGATGGTGTTCGAGATCTCAAAGTAGCCGCCCGGATTGAAGCGGCAGCTGATGGTCTCCGGGATATGGCCGATGGTCTTTTCCAGGAAGTCTATGTGGGTGATGTCGTCCAGGTTTATCGTGGCGCCGAGCCTGTCCGCGAGCTTATAGTCCTCAGCGGGGGTGTCGTTCGAGGAGAACATGATGTCGCCGCCGGTGATGCCCTGGCGCTCGCAGAGCATGAGCTCCGTGAGCGAGGAGCAGTCCATGCCGCAGCCTTCCTCATGCAGTATGCTCATGATCGTCGGGTTGGGCGTGGCCTTGACGGCAAAGTACTCCTTGAAGCCGGGGTTCCACGCAAAGGCCTCTCGCACCAGGCGGGCGTTGCGCCTTATCCCGCGCTCGTCATAGAGATGGTAAGGCGTCGGGAACTGCTTGTCCAGCTCCAGCAGCTTTTCCTTTGTCACGAACGGCAATTTCTTTTCCATTTCATTCTCCGCCCTTTCCGTCGAAAATTATGCTTATGCGCGTGCCTTTGTCCGGCTCGCTCTCCGCCTTGAGCGTGGCATGGTGCCAGGCCGCGGCGTGTTTAACTATCGAGAGTCCCAGGCCGGTGCCGCCCGTCTCCTTTGAGCGGCTCTTGTCCACCCGGTAAAAGCGCTCGAACACCCTGTCCAGGTGCTCGGCCGCAATGCCTATGCCGTCGTCCTCCACGCAGATGTATGGCGCGCCCTGAGCCTGGCCCACGGTCACGCGAACGTGGCCGCCGGGGCGGTTGTATTTGATGGCGTTGTCGCAGAGGTTCGTTATCATCTCGTCTATGAGTTGGGCA
>ENA-OZHP01000065-OZHP01000065.1-human-gut-metagenome-genome-assembly--contig:-NODE-65-length-42788-cov-9.389184_pt1 | contig 42788 bp, 39 predicted proteins | sample MGYA00244046_ERZ653686 | MGnify/ENA primary metagenome ERZ653686 (study PRJEB26926, sample SAMN06165313) | human gut metagenome | biome: ENVO:00009003; feature: ENVO:2100002; material: ENVO:00002003... | reverse complement strand
CGAGATGAGCGCTAGTCTCGTGGGCTCGGAGATGTGTATAAGAGACAGGCTGGAGGAGGAGTCCGGCCGCCCGGCGGCAGCCCCCGCTCCCCGGGAGGACCAGGTGTCCTTTGCCGCCGTGGCCGAGAGCCAGGTCGTCGACCGGCTCCGCCGGACCCAGGTGGACTCGCTGACGCCTCTGGAGGCATTGCAGCTGCTGTATGAACTGAAAAAGAAGCTGACATAACACGAAAGGACAACGCTATGCCTGATATTCAATGCCTGCCGCGGCATGTGGCGGATCTGATCGCCGCCGGCGAGGTGGTGGAGCGGCCCGCCAGCGTGGCCAAGGAGCTGCTGGAAAACGCCCTGGACGCCGGGGCCACCGCCATTGTGGCGGAGGTACAGCGCGGGGGCCTCACCTATCTGCGCATTACGGACAACGGCTGCGGCATCGCGCCGCAGCAGCTGCCCACGGCGTTTCTGCGCCACGCCACCAGCAAGCTGCGCACGGCGGCGGACCTGGCCGCCATCGGTACCCTGGGCTTCCGGGGTGAGGCGCTGGCCGCCATCTCCGCCGTGTCCCGGGTGGATATCTTCACCCGGCAGACCGGGGCCCCGGCAGGGGCGTCCCTGCATCTGGAGAGCGGCGTGCCCGGGCAGGTGGAGGAGACCGGGTGCCCGGAGGGCACCACCATCTGCGTCCGGGACCTGTTTTACAACACCCCCGCCCGGATGAAGTTCATGAAGAAGGACAGCGCCGAGGGGGCCGCCGTGGCGGGCATCGTCCAGCACCTGGCCCTGAGCCATCCGGAGGTGTCCTTCAAGCTGCTGCGGGATGGGGCCGAGGTGCTCCACACCCCCGGCGACGGGCAGCTGCTGTCCGCCGTATACGCGGCCATGGGCCGGGACTTCGCCATGGGCCTGCAGGAGGTCCGGGGCTGCGGCGGCGACGTGCAGGTGTCGGGCTATGTGACCCGGCCCCTGAACGGCCACGGCACCCGGGGCCGCCAGCTGTTCTTCGTCAACGGCCGGTTCGTGAAAAGCCAGCTGCTGTCGGCGGCCCTGGAGGAGGCGTACCGCAACCGCCTGCTGAAGGGGAAGTTCCCCGGCTGCGTGCTGCATCTGACCCTGCCGGAGGACCGGGTGGACGTGAACGTGCATCCGGCCAAGACCGTGGTGAAATTCGTATCCGACAAAACCGCCTTTGACGCGGTGTACTATACCGTCATGGACGCCCTGAACCGGGCGGAACAGCCCGCCCGGCAGGAGGAAAAGCCCTTTTACCGGACCATGACCGCCCAGGAGTTCCGGCAGCAGCAGAAGCCCCAGCCGGAGAAGCGCCCGCTGGGCAGCTATACCGCCCGTCCCGCCGCGCCGGTGTCCCGGCCTGCGGCGCAGCCGGAGGAAAGACCGGCCCAGACCATGGCGGTGCGGGACGTGGCCCCGGAGCCGGGGAAGGCCTTCACGGCCCCCACGGCCCGGCCCGGCGTCAGCTATCACATTACCCCGCCGGCTCCAAAGCCGGAGCCGGTGCGGGAGCCGGTACAGGAGACGGTGTCCCTGCCGGAGCAGGTGACTCTGGAGCCGCCGCATGAGGCCCCCTGGCGCATCGCCGGGGAGGTGCTGCGGACCTATATCATCTGCGAGGACGAGGGGGAGAATGTGTGGCTCATCGACAAGCACGCCGCCCATGAGCGGGTGCGGTTCGACGCGCTGAAGGCCGCCGCGGAGCCGGTGATGACCCAGACCCTGCTGGAGCCGTTGGCGGTGGAGCTGCCGCCGGAGGACTGCGCGGCGGTGCTGGAGCAGCTGCCCCTGCTGGAGCGATACGGCTTCCGGTGCGAGGATTTCGGCGGCGCGGTGCTGGTGCGGGAGGTGCCCGGCGATATCGACGACCCCGCCGGGGCCCTGGAGGAGCTGGCGGAGGACCTGCGGCTGAACCGGGCGGACCCGGACGCGGCCCGGGACAGCCTGCTGTCCACCATGGCCTGCAAATCCGCCATCAAGGCCGGGATGCACACCGACCCCGCCGAGCTGCGGCGTCTGGTGGACCGGGTCCAGTCCGGGGAGATCCAGTATTGCCCCCATGGCCGCCCGGTGGCGGTGCGGCTGAGCAAATACCAGGTGGAAAAAATGTTCAAGCGGGCGTGACGCCCGGAAAGGAGCGGCCTATGGCCCCCAGGGTCCTGTGCGTGGTGGGTCCCACCGCCAGCGGAAAAACGAAAATGGCCGTGGCCCTGGCCCGGCGGCTGAACGGCGAGGTGGTGTCCGTGGACTCCATGCAGATCTACCGGGGCATGACCATCGGCACCGCCGCCCCCACGGCGGAGGAGATGGAGGGGGTCCCCCATCACATGATCGCCGTGGCGGACCCGGCGGAGCAGTGGTCTGCGGCCCGGTTCTGCCAGGCGGCGGACGCCTGCATTCAGGATATCCTCAGCCGGGGAAAGCTCCCGGTGCTGGCCGGTGGCACGGGCCTGTACCTGGACGCCCTGATCCGGGGAGACGACTTTGCCCCCGGCTGCCAGGGGGGGCAGACCCGCCTGCGGCTTCAGCAGGAGCTGCGGGAGCTGGGGCCCCGGGAGATGCTGCGGCGGCTGGAGGCCGTGGACCCGGAGACGGCGGCGCGGCTGCACCTGCGGGACGAAAAGCGCATTCTCCGGGCCCTGGAGGTATATGAGGAGACCGGGGAGCCCATGTCCCGGCGGGACAGGCGGGGCCGGGAAAAGCCGGACCGGTACCAGGCCCTCTATATCGGGCTGAACTTCCGGGACCGGGCGGACCTGCGGGAGCGCATCGACCGCCGGGTGGACGAGATGGTCCGCCGGGGGCTTTTGCAGGAGGTGCAGGCGCTTCTGGCCGGGGGCCTTCCCCGGGACGCCACGGCCCTGCAGGCCATCGGATACAAGCAGTTCCTGGCGGTGGCCGACGGCGCGGCCACGGCGGACCAGGCGGTGGAGGAGGTCAAGCTCCGCTCCCGCCAATATGCCAAGCGGCAGCTGACCTGGCTGCGGCGGAACCCGGCGATCCACTGGATCTACTGGGACAAGGAGCCGGATTTCCCGGCGGCTCTCCAGAATGCGACAGATTTTCTCACGGCCCATGGCTTAGGATAAGGGCAGGCGGACAGCCGTCCGCACAAAGAGAAAAGGAGCATTCGTTATGCAGAAAAACAACCTTCAGGACATCTTTTTGACCAAAGTCCGCAAGCAGAGCCTGCCCGTGACCGTGTTTCTGATGAACGGTTTCCAGATGCGGGGCAGCGTCACCGGCTTCGACAGCTTCACCGTGGTGCTGGACACCGACGGCAGGCAGCAGGTGATCTATAAGCACGCTATATCTACGATTGTCCCGCTGCACCCGGTGGCCCTGTATGACCCATGCCTGCCGTCGGAGGCGCAATAGCGCCCCGGCCGGAAGGCCGTCAAGCGTTTTGCCCCGGGCAAAACCTTGGGCACGGGCGGATTCACTTCGCCCGTGCGGAATAAAATCACGGGGCCCCGGATGCCGCCCTGCCGCGATAAACACCCCGATACCACACCACAAAAGGAGGTACGTTATGAAATCCACCCGCGTATTCAAAATTCTGTCCATTGCCCTGGCGGCGGCGGTGGTGTTCTATTTCCTGGTCCAGGGGGTGCGGTATCTGACGAACCCCTACGCCACCACCCGGGTGTATACCAGCACCACGGAGGACGCCGTGGAGGCCTCCGGCTGGCTGGTGCGGGAGGAGGAGACCTTCCGCACCGATGCCGGGACCCTGAGTCCCACCCGGGAGGAGGGGGAGAAGGTGGGCCAGGGCCAGGTCATCGCCGCCACCTATGACAGCCCCGGGGCCCTGGAGGCCGTGGCCCAGATCCAGGCCAAACGGCTCCAGTTGGAGCAGCTGGAGTATGCCCTGTCCTCCTATCTGAACCCCGACGCCGCCCTGAAGCTGGACGGCTCCATCTCCGACGACATCATGGCCCTGCGGAAGAACCTCACCGGCGGGGACTATACCGCCGCCTCCGGCGACCTGTCCCAGCTGAAGGCCGCCATCGTCAAGCGCAGCCGGGCCTACACCTCCAGCCAGGAGATCAAGGCCGAGATCACCGCCGTGCAGGATGAGATCGACTCTTTGCAGGCGGGACTCACCGGCGCGGCCAACATCACCGCCCCCCGGGCGGGGACCTATTCCGCCGTGTGCGACGGATACGAGTCCGTGCTGACCCCGGCGGGGCTGGATGACCTGACCCCCGGCGCCCTGGACAAGCTCACCGCCGGGGAGAATAATGCCAACGTGGGCAAGCTCATCTACGGCAACACCTGGTACTATGCCGCCGCCGTCACCCAGGAGGAGGCCCGGCGCATCGCCGGCTGCGGCAGCGTGTCCCTGCGGCTGACCAAAGGCATCACCGATGACATCGCCGCCACGGTCTACTCTGTCAGTGCGGCGGAGGACGGCCGGTGCGTGGTGGTGCTGGCCTGCCGGGAGTATCTGGCGGAGACCACCCAGCTGCGGCACCAGACGGCCCAGATCGTGCTCCACAGCTACACCGGGCTGCGCCTGCCCTCCGTGTGCCTGCGGCAGCAGGAGGACGGGACCCTGGGGGTTTACTGCGTCCAGGGCAGCTTCTCCCGGTTCAAGCCGGTGGACATGGTGTACCAGGGAGATGACTATGTGCTGGTGTCGGTGCCCCAGAACACCGACGGACTGGACACCCTGCGCCCCGGGGACGAGGTCATCATGACCGGCGTCACCCTGGACGGCTCACAGATATTGACAGGAGATTAATACGGGAAAGGAAGGCTTTCACTATGTCTATTGCGGAGAACATTGCCGCCGTCCGGCAGCAGATGGACCAGGCGGCCCGGGAGACCGGCCGCACCGGCGCCGACATCATCCTGGTGGGCGCCAGCAAAATGAACGACGCTGCCGCCTGCCAGGAGGCCATTGCCGCCGGTATTGACGCCCTGGGCGAAAACCGGGTCCAGGAGATGACCGCCAAGCTGGCGGAAAACGCCTACGCCGGCCGTCCCCTGCACTTTATCGGCCATTTGCAGCGCAACAAGGTCCGTCAGGTGGTGGGCAAGGCGGCGCTGATCCAGTCTGTGGGCAGCACGGAGCTTTTGCAGGAGATCGAAAAGGCCGCCGGAAGACTGGAGCTCTGCCAGGATATCCTGCTGGAGGTGAATATCGGCGGCGAGGCCGCCAAAAGCGGCTTTTCCCCGGATCAGATCCACGCTGCGGCGGAAATGGCCCGGGCCCTGCCCCATGTGCAGGTGCGGGGACTGATGACCATCCCCCCGGTGGCGGCGGAGCCCCACGGAAATTTGGCATATTTCGAGAAAATGCGTTGGTTATATGTTGACATCAATGCAAAAATATACGATAATAAGATGGAATATCTCTCAATGGGCATGAGCGGCGACTTCGCCGACGCCATCCGGTGCGGCAGCAACATGATCCGGGTGGGCACGGCGATCTTCGGCGCGCGGGACTATACGAAATAAAGAGCAGGAGGGACGCATATGAGCCTGAAGGATGAGTTCAGAAAGTTTATCCACCCCTATGACGAGGAGGATGAACCGGAGGAGTATCAGGAGGAGGAGCGCCCGGAGCGTCCCCGCCGGGACGAGGAGCGCCGCAGCGACGACCGCCGCAGCAAGGTGGTGAACATCAACTCCGCCGGGCAGCTGAAGGTGGTGCTGATGAAGCCGGTGAAGTTTGACGAGGATGCCAACACCATTGCTGACCATCTGATGGAAAAGCGCACGGTGGTGATGAATATGGAGAACACCGACCCGGATATCGCCCGGCGTCTGCTGGACTTCGTGTCCGGCGTGGCCTATGCCACCAGCGGCAACGTCAAGCGCGTGGCGGCCAAGACCTATATCGTCACCCCCTATTCGGTGGACCTGATGGGGGACCTGATCGACGGACTGGAAAACAGCGGCCTGTATATGTGACGGACCGAGAGAGAATACGGAGGGATAGAGCATGTACACACCCCAGGAAGTTTCCGAAAAAACCTTTCCCAAGTCCACCGGCCTCAGCAGCGGCTACAGCATGACCGCCGTGGACGAGTTTCTGGACGGCCTGACGGAGGATTATACCGCCCTGTATAAGGACAACACCACCCTGAAGGCCAAGCTGAAGATGCTGGCGGAAAAGGTGGAGGAATACCGGGCCACCGAGGACGCCATGCGCTCCACCCTGCTGGCGGCCCAGAAGATGGCGGCCCAGATGGTGGCCGACGCCCAGGCGGAGAAGGAAAAAACCATCGCCGATGCCCAGGCCCAGGCGGAGCAGATCCTTGCCGACGCCCGGGGCGAGGCGGATGTCCAGGCCCGGCAGCTCCAGCAGGAGATCCGGGATTCCTGGGAGAAGCTGGCAACGGCCCAGAGCGAGACGGCGGACTTCATCCAGCGCAGCCGGGACCTGTGCGCCCAGCAGCTGGCGTTTCTGGATTCCCTGCCGGAGCGCAATGCCCCGGAGCAGGAGGACCAGGAGCCGGAGAACGAGGCGGTGACCCTGCCCGCCCCGGAGGAGAACGCCGTGCCCGTGGCGGACGCGGAGCCTGTTCCCCAGGAGGAGGCCCCCCAGCCGGAGTCTGCCGCCGAACCGGAGCCGCAGCCGGAGTTTCAGGAGAAGAAAGAGGAGGAGTCCCCCTTCCCCCTGGATTTCAAGCTGAATCTGGAGGACCTGCAGTTTGGCCGCAACTATAACGGCGGCGACCGGCGGTGAATCATTCTGTCAAAAGCGGCCCGGCGGCCGCTTTTGCCTTATCTGCAAGGAGGTGGCAGTATGATGCCCATCGTGGCCCTGCTGTATGACTTTGACAAGACCCTGTGCACCACGGATATGGAGGACTACGCCTTTATCCCGGCTCTGGGCTATACCCCGGCGGAGTTTTGGAAAAAGGCCAACGATTTCGGCCGGGAGAACCGCATGGACGGCCTTCTGGCATATATGTACACCATGATCGCCGAGTGCCGGGCCCAGAACATCCGGCTGGACCGGGAGTTTCTGGTGCGCTGCGGCCACAGCCTGGAGCTGTTCCCCGGGGTGGCGGATTGGTTCGGCCGCATCAACGCCTTCGGCCGCAGTCAGGGGGTGCAGGTGGAGCACTATGTCATCTCCTCCGGCCTGCGGGAGATCATCGAGGGCAGCGGCATCGCCCGGGAGTTCCGGGAGATCTACGCCTGTGAGTTCTTCTATGACCGGGACGGGCTGGCCTCCTGGCCCAAGCTGGACGTGAACTTCACCAACAAGACCCAGTTCGTCTATCGCATCAACAAGGGCGTTCTGGACGTGTCCGACGACAAGAGCCTGAACGACTCCATGCCCGACGACAGCAAGCGGGTGCCCTTTACCAACATGATCTACATCGGCGACGGACTGTCCGACGTGCCGTGCATGAAGATGATGCGGGCCTATGGCGGCCAGGCCATCGCCGTGTATCAGCAGGAGAACCGCCAGGGGGTGGAGGACCTGCTGGCCAAGGGGCGGGTGGACTTCATCTTCCCTGCCGACTATCGGGAGGGGACGGCCCTGGACGCCACCGTGCGGAACATCATCCGCAAAATGGCCATTACCGACGCGCTGACGGAGGAAAACGCCGCCCAGCGCCGGAATATCGGCCAGGCGGGCCTGCCCTACCAGGCCAGTCTCTTTGAGGAATAATACTGATTCTTGATTAAAAAATTTAATCAAGAATCCCGTGCGCTGTGCGCACGCACAGCGTGCGAAAACACGCTGTGACGTCTCATACAAAACCTGACGCACCTTCGGTGCTATAAAAAGCTTTTCAAGCTTTTTAACAGGTTTTGGTATAAAATCACAAAAGTGCGGCAGTTCACGAGAACTGCCGCACTTTTTTCCGTGTAAACGGTAAGTTTTCCTTGCATCCCGGGGGCTTTTCCGATATAATACCATGTGCGGCAGTTTTGGAAGCGCCGCGAAAGGAAGAATTGGGAAAAACTCTTGCTTAAATCGCCGCCGGGCCTGGCCCGGGGCCTTAATGTAAGGAGAAAGGCAGCAAATGAAGGTAAAGATCACCTCGGACAGCACCTGCGACTTATCGCCGGAGCTGATCGAAAAGTACGACATTGCCATCACCCCCCTGTCGGTGCACTGCGGCGACCAGGTGGGCCGCGACGGCGTGGAGATCACGCCGGAAACCATCTATGACTATGTGGAAGCCAGCGGGCAGCTGCCCCGGACCAGCGCCGTCAACGTGTTTGACTATGTCCGGGAGTTCCGCCACTGGCGCCAGCAGGGGTACAGCATCGTGCACTTCTGCATCAGCAGCGACTTTTCCAGCTCCTACCAGAACGCCTGCATCGCGGCGGCGGACATCGGCCAGGTGTATGTGGTGGATTCCCGGAACCTCTCCACCGGCCAGGGCCTGCTGGTGCTCCACGGGGCGGAGCTGGCCGCCGCCGGACAGACGGCGGAGGAGATCCAGAAGGCCTGCACGGACCTGGCTCCCCAGGTGGAGGCCAGCTTCGTCATCGACCGGCTGGACTATCTGTACAAGGGCGGTCGCTGTTCGGCCCTCAGCGCCTTCGGCGGAAACCTGCTGAAGCTGAAGCCCTGCATCGAAGTGAAGGACGGCAAAATGATCCCCGGCAAGAAGTATCGCGGCCCCATCGACAAGGTGATGCTGCAGTATGCCGACGACCGGCTGCGGGGTCGGGACGACATCAACAAGCACCGGGTGTTCATCACCCACACCCGCTGCGCCCCGGAGGCGGTGGAGGCCGTGCGGCAGAAGATCCTGGAGCTGGCCCCGGACTTTGAGGAGATCATCGAAACCACCGCCGGTTCCACCGTGACCTCCCACTGCGGCCCCGGCACCCTGGGCGTGCTGTTCATCCGCACCAAATAAGTCTGCAATTCCCGGAGCACCGCTCCGGGAATTTTTTTTAAAATTTTTTGAAAAAACCGGTTGCAGTTTCGCCGCTTTGGTGTTTCATGAGTATAGGGGGCGAAAAGCGCCCTATCTGCGGGATCACCTGTGCGGGGACCGACCCTCTCCTGTACGGTATCCATAGAAAAATACCGCCGGATTTTCCGGCGGTATTTTTTGCTCGTTTGCGTATCAGAAGGCCCAGGTGCCGTTCCGGAACAGGGGGACGGTTTTCCCATCCTGGCATACGCCGTCGATAGACAGGTCCGCCGAGCCGATCATGAAGTCCTCGTGGACCATGGAGTCGTTGACGCCCAGGCTGCGGCACTCCTCCAGGGTCTTGCTCTGGAAGTCCTGGATGGTGTCAGCAAAGCCCATGCCCAGGGCCAGGTGGCAGCAGGCATTCTCGTCAAACAGCGTGTTGTAGAACAGCAGGCCGGACTGGTTGATGGGGGAGTCGAAGGGCACCAGGGCGCACTCGCCCAGATAGCAGCTGCCCTGGTCCATGGTGATGAGCTTGGTCAGCAGGTCGTTGTTGACCTTGGCGTTCCACTCCACGGCCTTGCCCTCGAGGAAGCGGATCCAGAACTCGTCGATGAGCTGACCCTGATAGCTCAGGGGCTTGGTGGAATAGACGATGCCCTCGGCCTGGCCCTTCATGGGAGAGGTGAAGCACTCCTCGGTGGGGATGTTGGGGTTGAAGAAGATCCCCTGCAGGCTGGTTTCGCCGCCGCCGCAGAACTGCCCCTCCGGGATCAGCCCCACGGTCAGGTCCGTGCCGTTGGCGCTCTTATACTTCAGCTGCCGCAGGTGCAGGCTGTTGAGATACTGGCACCGGTCATGAAGGTCCTTGTTGTGGACGTCCCAGGCGGCCAAGGGGTCCTCATCCACCCGGCTGGTGGACAGAATGGCCTCCCACAGCTTCTCCATAGCCTGGCTGGTGCGCAGGCCCGGGAACAGCTTCTTGGCCCAGGCCGCGCCGGGCACGGCGGCGATGCACCACTGATACTTGTTCTCGATCTGGTCCCGGTATTTGCGGATGGTGGGATAGAGCCGCTGCTGGGACTTGGCCATCTTCTCCTGATTGATGCCGTTGAGGCCGTCGGGGTCCTCCGACAGCAGATAGATGCGGCAGGGGATGGTGTCCACATAGTGCTGCCAGCGGGCCTCCTCATAGTTGTCCAGCTTGGACAGGGTGGTCATGGTGCGATAGCGGTAGTGCAGCTTTTGCAGGGGCTGATAGCTCCAGTCCACCACCACCTTCTTGGCCTTGCGCTTGTAGCACTCCTCCACCAGCATCTTCACAAACTCCGGCTGATCCAGGTCGGCGGCGATGAACACCTCCTGGCCGGGCTGCACGTTGACGCCGGTCTGGGCGATGAGCTGGGCATATTTGCGTAAAACGGTCTTTTTCATGGCTGTGATTCCCCCTGTAGTACAAAATAATGGAAACATTATACCACCAGCGGACAATCTTGAAAAGAGGTTTTTGTGAAATTTGAAGAAAGCCGCCGCGTCACTCCGCCTGGCGGGCGATGTCCAGCAGCCAGCGGACCGCTTGCACCGGATACCGGCCCCGGGCCGTTTCCCCGGTGAGCATCAGGGCCGACGCCCCGTCCAGCACAGCGTTGTACACGTCCAGCACCTCCGCCCGGGTGGGGGTGGGGTGCTCCGTCATGGTGTGCAGCAGCTGGGTCACCACCAGGAAGGGCTTCCCGGCCCGGCGGCACCGGGCGGCGATGTCCTTCTGGGCGGCGGGCAGGTGCAGAAGCCCCAGATTGCTGCCCAGGTCCCCCCGGGCCACGGTGACCACGTCGCAGGCGTCCATCCATTGGGGCAGGCTCTGCCAGCCCTGCCGGTCCTCGATCTTGGCGAATATCGTGAGGTGCTCCAGACCCCGGCGGGCCAGGGCCGTCCGGACCTGCTCCAGCTCATGGCGGCTGCGGACAAAGGGCTGCATCACCGCCGTGACCCCCTGCCCGGCCGCGTTGTCCAGGTCCAGCAGGTCCTGGGCCGTCAGGGCCGGGCGGAGAAGCTCCACCCCGGGCAGGGTGATGCTTTTCCGGCTTTCCAGCACCCCGCCCCGGGTGACGGTGCAGGTGACGGCCCGGCCGCAGGACTCCGCTCGCAGGGCCATCAGGCCGTCATCCAGCAAAATCTCCTGCCCCGGGGCCACGGCGGCCAGGATATCCGGCTCCACCGGCAGGCTCCCGGGGCCCAGGGTCACGGAATCTCCCTCCGCCAGGGGTACCGGCTGCGGCAGGGCGCCCATCCGCAGCTCCGGCCCCCGCATATCGACGATCAGCTCCGCATCCCGGCCCGATGCCTGCCGGGCCGCCTGTACCGCATCGGTCCAGGGGCGGCAGGCCGTCAGGGTGGTGTGGGACAGGTTCAGACGGAAGCCCGTCAGCCCCATGTCCAGCAGTTCCGTCAGCAGGTCCGCCCGGCAGCAGGCGGGGCCAAGGGTGGCGTAGGTTTTCACGGCGTCTCCTCCTTGTGAAAGTGGTCGTATACCGCCCGGGCGGCGGCCTTGGGCAGCACCGCCTCCAGCTGCAGAAGCTCCGCCTGGGCGATGGTCTTGACGCTTTTGAAGTGCTTCAGCAGGGCCTTTTTCCGGATGTCTCCCACCCCGGGGATGCCGTCCAGCCGGGAGGTCAGGGCGGATTTCGTGTGCTTTTCGTGGTGATAGGTGATGGCGAAGCGGTGGACCTCCTCCTGCACCCGGCCCACTAAGGCGAACAGGGGCGGGCTCTGCTGGATGCCCAGCTCCTGCCCCTGGGGCGTTACCAGGGCCCGGGTCCGGTGGCGGTCATCTTTTACCATGCCCAGCACCGGCACGGTGAGGCCCAGCCTTTCCAGCACATGGCAGGCGGCCTCCGCCTGGAGCTGGCCGCCGTCCATCAGCAGCAGGTCCGGCAGGGGGGCAAAGTGCTCGTCCCCCTCCAGATACCGCCGGAACCGGCGCTCCAGCACCTCCTCCATGGCCCGCAGGTCGTCGGCGTGGTCCAGGGTCTTTACCTGGAACCGGCGATAGTCCCGCTTCAGGGGCCGTCCGTCGGCAAACACCACCATGGAGGCCACCATGTCCTGCCCGGCGGTGTGGGAAATATCGTAGGATTCCAGCCGCCGGGGGGCCTCCGCCAGCCCGGCCAGGGTCCCCAGCTGCTCTAAGGTCTTGCCGGTGCGCTCGGCATCGGAGGTGATGCGCTCCACCTCCTCCCGGGCGTTGCGGCGGGCCATGCGCAGCAGCTCCGCCCGCTCCCCCCGCTGGGGCACCCGCAGGGTCACCCGGTGCCCGGCCCGGCCTGTCAGCAGGGCGGCGAAGGTGTCCATATCCTCCGGCTCACAGGGCACCAGGATCTCCCGGGGCAGGGCCTGACGGCCCAGATAATACTGGCTCAGCACGGCGGAGAGGATATCCGCCTCCTCCTGGTCGGCGGCGGCGGAGAATACCTCCACCTCCCGGCCCAGAAGATTGCCGTCCTCAATGTGCAGCACGGCGCTGCCGCAGCGGACCTGGCCCGGGTACACGCCCCACACATCCGTGTCGGCGCAGACCCCGGCAATGACCTGCTGGGTCTTGCCCAGCACGGAAATGGCCCGGATCCGGTCCCGCAGGGCGGCGGCCTTTTCAAAGTTCAGCTCCTCCGCCGCCTGCTCCATCTCCTGGCGCAGCTCCGCCGTCAGCTGGCGGTAGTGGCCGCTGAAAATGCGCACTGCCTGGCGGATGCGGGCCTGATACTCCGCCTGACCGGGGCCGTCCGGGCGGCAGAAGCCGTCGCAGCGGCCAATGTGGTGGTTCAGGCAGGGCCGCTCCCTGCCGATATCCCGGGGAAACTGGCGGGCACAGGTGGGTAGGTGCAGGGCGCCGCACACGGCCTCGATGGCCAGCCGGGTCTCCCGCCGGCCGCCGAAGGGGCCGAAATATTTCGCGCCGTCGTCAGCGGTCTTTCCCACCAGGGAGAAGCGGGGGTAGGCCGCGTCGGCGTCCAGCCGCACAAAGGGATAGCCCTTGTCGTCCTTCAGCAGGATGTTGTACCGGGGCATATGGCGCTTGATGAGAGAGTTTTCCAGAATCAGGGCCTCGAACTCCGTGGACACGAAGATGGTGTCGAAATGGTCCACCTGGGACACCATGGCCCGGGTCTTTTCGTTGTGGGAGGCGGTGTCCTGGAAGTATTGGCTGACGCGGTTTTTCAGCTTCTTGGCCTTGCCCACATAAATCACCTTGCCGGTTTTGTCCATCATCAGATAGACCCCCGGGGCCAGAGGCAGATCGTTGGCCTTCTGCCGCAGCTCATCCTTGGTCATGGCGACCCTCCTTTCAGGGTTTTCCCCAGTATAGCACGTTTCCCGCCGGAAAGGAAGTTTACATTTTCCCCGCCAGAAGGTATAATAGGGGGAAAAGACACCACTAAGGAAAGAGGGAGAATCCGTATGCATAACAAATGGAACAGCGCCAACGTGGATCAGGTGCTGCTGCGAAAAGGGGAGGAACATCTGCTGTACCGGGGCCCGGAGGGCAGCGTGGTCCGGAATGACCACCTGGTCATGAGCGATATCGCCGACGGACCGGCTCTGGCGGCGCTTCTGCGCCGCCTGGGGCTGGAAAACGGGGGGCTTTTCTGCATCCCCCAGGGGGCCAGTGACGAGGTGGCCCGGGCCTTTGGCCTGAAAAAGGGCGTCCCCTGCACCCAGTGGGTCTATGGCGAAAGCCAGCCGCCCCGGGTCCCCGCCGCGGAGGTGCGGCCTATAACGGAGGAATACCTCCCCCTGTGCGCCGCCCACTATCACCCGGAGGACGGCGAGGCGGCATATCTGCGCAGCCGGATGGAGGCGGGGCAGCTGTGGGGCCTGTTTGAAGATGGGCAGCTGGCGGCTTTCATCGGTGTGCACCACGAGGGCAGCATGGGCATTTTAGAGGTCCTGCCGGAGTATCGCCGCCGGGGCCTGGCCATGGCCCTGGAGGGCTGGCTGATCCGGTGGCACCTGGAGCGGGGCTGGACCCCCTTCTGCCATGTGTATGAGGACAACCCCGCTTCCCACGCCCTGCAGAAAAAGCTGGGCCTGACTCCGGCCCCGGAGCAGGTGGTGTGGCTGCATCGTCCCCACGGGGAGGACGAGGAATGACCGCCATTGCAGCCGTCTGCGAAAACGGCGGCATCGGCCGGGAGGGGGCTCTGCTGTTTCACATCCGGGAGGACCTGCGGCGGTTCCGGCAGCTGACCCTGGGGAAAACCGTGGTCATGGGCCGCCGGACCCTGGAGAGTCTCCCCGGGGGCCGGGGCCTGCCGGACCGGCGGAACCTGGTGCTGACCCGGGATCTGGATTTCACCGCCCCGGGGGCGGAGGTGATCCATGACCTGGCGGAGGTGCCGGAGGACGCGGTGGTCATCGGCGGGGAAAGCGTGTACCGCCAGCTGCTGCCCCGGTGCAGCACCGTGTATCTGACGAAGATCTTCGCCGCGCCCCAGGCCGACGCGTTTTTCCCCGATTTATCCCGGGACAGTGCGTGGACAGAGGCGGAACAAAGCGAGACATTTACCTCCGGCGGCGTGTCGTTCCAATATGTGACCTACCGCCGGAAATAAGGACGAAGGAGGCGGTCTTATGGCAGACCTGGGCACCAATGTGCGATATATCAAGGGCATCGGCGAGGCCCGGGCCGCCGCCCTGGAAAAGCTGGGCATTACCACCCTGGGGGACCTGATCGCCTATTTCCCCCGGGGGTATGAGGACCGGACCCAGGTCCGGCCCATCCGGGAGCTGACCGCCGGGGAGAGCGTATGCGTCCGGGGTATGGTGGCGGCGGACCTGACGGCCTATCGCATTTCCGGAGGCCGCACCATCGCCAAGACCCGGGTGGTGGACGACAGCGGGTCCCTGGACCTGGTTTTTTTCAACATGGAGCACCGGCGGGACGCCCTGCACCAGGGGGATGTGTGCGTCTTTTTCGGCAAGGTGGAGGACAATCTGCGGCGCAAGCAGATGATCAACCCCCTGTTTGAGCCGGAGGGGCGGCAGCAGGTCACCGGGCGCATCATGCCCATCTATCCCCTGACCGCCGGAGTCACCCAGGGGCTGATGGCCCGGGCCGCCCGCCAGGGGCTGGACGCCTGCCGGGAGCTGCTGCCGGATGTGCTGCCGGATGAGGTGCGGCAGGCCCACAAGCTGTGTTATGTAAACTATGCATACGAGAACATCCACTTTCCCGCCTCGCCGGAGGCTCTGGAGGTGGCCCGGCGGCGGCTGGTGTTCGAGGAGCTGTTTCTGCTGACCTGCGGTCTGCAGCTGCTGCGGCAGCGGCGGCGGGACGTGGCAGGCCCGGCCTGCCGGCGGATGAGCATGGAGCCCTTTTACCGGCGGCTGCCCTTTGCCCTGACCGGGGCCCAGCGCCGGGCCATTGCCGACGCCGTGGAGGACATGGTGTCCGGCAAGCCTATGAACCGCCTGTGCCAGGGGGACGTGGGCAGCGGCAAGACCATGGCGGCGGCGGCGTGCATCTGGTTCGCCGTGGAAAACGGGTGGCAGACGGCCCTGATGGCCCCCACGGAAATTCTGGCCCGGCAGCACTATCAGGGGCTGGCGCCGCTGCTGGCCCGGTTTTCCATCCGGTGCGCCCTGCTGACCGGGTCCACCCGGGCCAAGGAGCGGCGGGAGATTTTAGCGGGGCTGGCGGACGGGTCCATCGACCTGTGCATCGGCACCCACGCCCTGCTGACGGAGGACGTGCAGTACCGGAGGCTGGGCCTGGTGGTGACGGACGAGCAGCACCGGTTCGGCGTGAACCAGCGGGCGGCCCTGTCCCAGAAGGCGGAGGACCCCCACCTGCTGGTGCTGTCGGCCACGCCCATCCCCCGGACCCTGGCCCTGGTGATCTATGGGGACCTGGACGTGTCGGTGATCGACGAGCTGCCTCCCGGGCGGCAGAAGGTGGACACCTTCGCCCTGGGGGAGAGCTATCGCCCCCGGGTGCAGGCCTTTATCCGGAAGCTGGCGGCGGCGGGACAGCAGATCTTCATCGTTTGCCCCCTGGTGGGGGAGGCGGACCAGATCCCAGACGAGCGCAAGGCCGTGACGGCCTACGCCAAGCAGCTGCAGGAGCAGGTGTTTCCGGACCTGCGGGTGGCGGTGCTTCACGGGAAGATGAAGCCCAGGGAGAAGGAGAAGGTCATGGCGGCCTTTGCCGCCGGAGAAAGCGACATTCTGGTGTCCACCACCGTGGTGGAGGTGGGGGTGGACGTGCCCAACGCCACCTGCATGGTGGTGGAAAACGCCGACCGGTTCGGCCTGTCCCAGCTGCACCAGCTGCGGGGCCGGGTGGGCCGGGGCAAGGAAAAAAGCTACTGCATCCTGCTGTCGGACAGCCAGAATGAGGAGACCCGGGCCCGGCTGAAGGTGATGACCCAGACCAACGACGGCTTCCGCATCTCCCAGGAGGACCTGCGGCTGCGGGGGCCGGGAGATTTCTTCGGCCAGCGGCAGCACGGCCTGCCGGCCATGAAGATCGCCGACCTCAGCTGCGACATGCGGCTGCTGGACGAGGCCCAGACGGCGGCCCGGCAGCTGATGGAGCGTGACCCGGAGCTGACGGACCCGGCCCACCGGCCCCTGCGCCGGCGCATCCGCCAGCTGTTCGACACCACCGCCGATATGCTGAACTGAGGTATGAAAACAAACACCGGAGGGACAGCCGTCCCTCCGGTGTTTTCCGGTTATTTCGTTTTTACTCGCCCAACTGATTGTCCACCAGCTGCGCCAGGGCCTCCACGGCCTCCTTGGCGTCGGGGCCGTCGGCGATCAGGGTGATGGTGGTGCCCTTCACGATGCCCAGGGACAGAACGCCCAGCAGGCTCTTGGCGTTGACCCGGCGCTCCTCCTTCTCCACCCAGATGTCGCTTTTGAACTCGTTGGCCTTCTGGATAAAATAGGTAGCAGGCCGGGCGTGCAGGCCCACCTCATTGTTCACGGTAACTTCCTGTGTAAACATTCCATTGCACTCCTTTTATGAAGCATTTTCGCAAAATGCGGGGACATACTTCTCTCACACTATAATATTATACCGAAACGGGGAAAGAAAGCAATATCCAAAGCTACAAATTCTTGAAGCGAGGCCTGAAAAAAAGTTTGGCCCTTTTGGCAGAATCCACAAACTCCGTCTGTTATTTCAGCTCCACCACCGTTACGCCGGCCTCTCCCTCGCCATAGCGGCCCAGGCGGAAGCTCTTGACGGCCTTGTTCCGCTTGAGCATCTCGTGGACCGCCTTGCGCAGGGCGCCGGTGCCCTTGCCGTGGATGATGGTCACGGTGCCCAGCTTTGCCATCACGGCGCTGTCGATGTAATTCTCCACCACGCTTTCGGCCTCCAGGGTCTCATAACCCCGGATGTCCAGCTCCGAGGCGGCCCGGGATTGCAGATTCAGCTTGGCGCTGCTGCCGGAGGACGGCGCGGCGGGCTTCTTTTTGGGCTGGCCCTCCGGCAGGCGCACCTGCTGGGCCTTGACGGTCATCTTCATCTTCCCCGCCTGCAGGAGCAATGTGCCGTCGTTGTTGACGGCCAGCACCGAGGCGGCCATTTTCACCCCGGGCAGCTCCACCAGGTCCCCTACCTCGATGGGGCGGCTGGGGGCATAGGCAGGCTCCTGGGGCTCGCTGCGCAGGTGCAGGGCCTCCTGGGCCTGGTTCAGACTGTGCCGCACGGCGGCCTTGGCGTCGTTGAGCTCCTGGAAGTTGATCTGCTTTTGCTGCTGGCGGCGCAGCTGGTCCAACTGGGCGAAAATTTCGTCGGCCTGGGCCTGGGCCTGGCGCACGATGCGCTTGGCCTCGGCCTCGCCCTTGGTGCGGGCGTTTTCCTTGGCCTTTTCCATCTGCTCCCGGAACGTCCGGGCCTTGCGGGCGTCCTCCTCCCGCTGGCGCCACAGGCGGTCGGCCTCTGCCTGGGCCTTCTCCAGCCGCTGGCGCTTCTCCTCCAGCTGGGTCAGCACGTCCTCGAAGCGGACGGAGTCGCTGTCCATCTGCTGCTGGGCGGCCTGGATCACGGACTCGTCCAGCCCCAGCCGCCGGGAGATGGCGAAGGCGTTGGACTTGCCGGGGATGCCGATCAGCAGTCGGTAGGTAGGGCGCAGGGTCTGCACGTCGAACTCACAGCTGGCGTTTTCCACCCCCGCCGTGGTCATGGCGAAGGTTTTCAGCTCGGCATAGTGGGTGGTGGCGGCGATCAGCGCCCCCTGACTGCGGGCGCTTTCGATGATGGCAATGGCCAGGGCCGCGCCCTCGATGGGGTCCGTACCGGCTCCCAGCTCGTCAAACAGCAGCAGGCTCTGGTCGTCCACCTCCCGCAGAATCTGCACGATGTTGGACATATGGGCGGAGAAGGTGGACAGGCTCTGTTCGATGCTCTGCTCGTCGCCTACGTCTGCCAGCACCCGGTGGAACACCCGGACGGCGCTGCCGCTGTCGGCGGGGATGTGCAGGCCGCACTGGGCCATCAGGCACAGCAGGCCGATGGTTTTCAGGGTCACGGTCTTGCCGCCGGTGTTGGGGCCGGTGATCACCAGGGTGTCGAACTGCTGGCCCAGCTCCACGGTGATGGGCACGGCCCTGGCCTGGTCCAGCAGGGGATGCCGGGCACGGCGCAGGGTCACGCCGCCCCGGCGGCGGACCTCCGGACGGCTGGCGTTGAGCTGATAGCTCAGCTGGGCCCGGGCAAAGATCACGTCCAGGTGCACCAGAATGTCGTAGTCCCAGAGGATGTTCTCCATCTGGGCAGCGCAGGCGGCGGACAGCTGCCGCAGGATGCGGTCGATCTCCTTCTGCTCCCGGGCCTCCAGCTCCTTCAGCTCATTGTTGGCCTGCACCACGCCCATGGGCTCCACAAACAACGTAGCCCCGGAGGAGGAGATGTCGTGGACCAGGCCGGGCATACTGCCCTTGCACTCGGCCTTCACCGGCACCACGAACCGGCCGTCCCGCTGGGTGATCAGGGCCTCCTGCAGCACCTTGGCATAGGACGGCGAGGAGATGATGCGCTGGAGAATCTGGCGGCCCTTGGAGGCGGCCAGCCGCATTTTCCGGCGGATGTCCGCCAGCTCACTGCTGGCGGTGTCGGCGATGGTCTCCTCGTCCAGAATGGCGGAGCGGATCTGCTCCTCTAAGTATTTATTGGTGTGCAGGGAGGTGAACAGGCGGTCCAGCACCGTCTCCTCCCCCTGGCGCTGGGCGTCGTAATCCGACACCCGGCGGCTGGCGGTGAGGACGCCGGCGATGTCCAGCAGCTCCCGGGTGTTCAGCATACCGCCGTGGTCCGCCCGGGTCAGGGCGGCGGATACGTCCTTCACACCGGAGAAGGACGGACTGCCGTGGAGTCCCAGCCGCTCCTTGGCGGCATCGGTCTCGTCCAGCAGCCGCAGCACCTCCTCCACGTCCGTGGAGGGGGTCAGCTTCAGGCACCGGTCCTTGGCCGCCTGGCTGACGGCCTTGGCCGCCAGCTTTTCCAGCACCGCCGGAAGCTCCAGGGTGCGGATGGATTTTTCAAATAATTCACTCATATTTCGTTTCCTCTTGCGGAAGAATGGTTTTGTAATAGTCCAGGGTACGGAAGCTGCGCTCCAGCTGGGCGGAAACGTAGGCGTCCGCCGCGTGGTTCAGGGCACGCAGTCCCTCCGGCGGCAGGGAAAAGCTGTACAGCCGCCGGGGGTCGCCGTAGAGCACGTATCGCAGGGCCGCCAGCCCCGACGCCGTCAGCGGCAGGGACAGTCCCCCCTTTTCCCGGCATTTGCCGCAGTGGACCACCCCGTGGACCACGTCCAGCATGGGATTTTCCGGCTGGGGCGCGCCGCACAGGGCGCAGCCATCGGCCATGGGTTCATAGCCCGCCAGGGCCATCAGCCGGAACTGGAACGCGGGCTTCACCAGCTGAGGCGGCTTTTTCAGGGCGCTGAGGGCATACAGGGCGTTGAGCAGCAGGGGCAGCACGTCGCCGCCGCAGCCGTCGGACACCGCCTCCGTCAGCTCGGCGAAGTAGGCCGCCAGGCTCAGGGCCGTCAGGTCCTGCCGCAGGCCGCCGAACAGCTCGATGGTGTTTGCCGCGTCCAGCATGGTCCACTGGCCCCTTTCATACAGGGTCATCTCGGAATACGCCAGCAGCTGGCAGGCTGCGGCCACGCGGCTGCCCTTGCGCCGGGCGCCCCGGGCGATGACCGCCAGCTTCCCCCGGTCCGGGGTCAGCACGGTGAGAATCTTGTCCGCGTCCCGGGTATCGGTCTCCCGCAGCACCAGGCCGCAGGTCACAAATCGTTCCGGCTGCATTCAGCCGCCTCCTTATACAGCAAGTACGCCTCCGGCGCTCCGGTGGCCCAGAACAGGGCCCAGCGCTCCTCCATGGCTTTTCACCTCCGCCCATAGCTTGCCACCTTTCCGGCGGCGTCATGAGTGGAAGCTTTTGGAGGGGGGATTACTGCTCGTCATATCCCCTGGCGCGGATGAAATTCACATTATCCCGCCAGTTTGCCCCAGTCAGATGATATCTGACCGGGGACCCCTCATACCATCTGCTGCGGCGGAAATGAATTCCGCCGGCAGAAATTCTTTGAATTTACGCCGCAGAGCGGCGAGCGGCTGACGCCGCAAGAAAACTGGCACAGCATGGCCGATGGGAAGAAGTCACTGCTCGTCATATCCCCTGGCACGGATGAAATTCACATTATCCCGCCAGTTTTCCTTGACCTTGACCCAGGTTTCCATGTACACCTTGGCGCCCATGAACTTTTCGATGTCCCGGCGGGCCAGGGAGCTGATGCGCTTGAGCATATCCCCGTGCTTGCCGATGATGATGCCCTTGTGGCTGGCCTTTTCGCAGTAGATGGTCACGTCCAGGTCGACGATGCCGGTGTCCTCCCGCTCGGTGAAGCGGGTGATCTCCACGGCGGTGCCGTGGGGGATCTCCTTTTCCAGGCACAGCAGCATTTTCTCCCGGACGATCTCGGCGCACACCTGGGCGTCGGGCTGGTCGGTGGTCATGCCGTCGGGGAACAGCTGGGGGCCTGCCGTGGCATAGATCCGCAGCTGGGCCATCAGGTCGTCCAAACCGTCGCCGGTGCGGGCGGAGATGGGGATAATGGCGTCAAACCCGGGATACACGGCACTGTAGGCGGCAATAACCTCCAGCAGGTCGTCCTTTTTCTCCACGGTGTCGATCTTGTTGATGCACAGCACACAGGGCAGGCCCTCCTCGGTGATGCGCTGGAGCAGGATCTTCTCCGGCTCCCCCACATGGGCGATGGGCTCCACCAGCAGCAGCGCGGCCTCCACCTGCTGCAGGCTCTCCCGCACCACCTTCACCATGTAGTCCCCCAGCCGGGACCGGGGCTTGTGCAGGCCCGGGGTGTCCAGCAGCACAAACTGGGTATCCTCCCGGTTCACCACGCCGTAGATCCGGTTGCGGGTGGTCTGGGGCTTATCGGACACGATGGCGATCTTCTCCCCCACCAGGGCGTTGGTGAGGCTGGACTTGCCCACATTGGGCCGCCCGCAGATGGTGATCATAGCGGTTTTTGTGATGTTGTTCATAGGTGATCCTCAACTTTCTTTTGAGCAATTTTATTGTGTCAGGGTAAACTGATAAGTGACGGAGTTCTGCCACCGTTCCTCGTTTGCCAGGTCCTGCCCGATCACCTTGCCGCCCATGCGCTCATAGAAGCTGCGGGCGTTAAGATTCTCCGGGACACAGTGGCAGACAAAGGAGGCGGCATGGTGCGCTCTGCAATACGCTTTCACGAAATCGAACGCTTGCCGGCCGATCCCCTGTCTTTGGTATTCGGCGGAAATATACAGGGATTGCAGGGTGATTACATCGGCTTCGTTTATCGTCAGGTAGCCGATGTCCTGCCGGTCCTTTCGGATCAAGTACACAGAATACGCCGGATGATGGACCCTCAGCAGCTCCATTTCCCTGTGCCAGTCCCAGTCAAAGTTATCTATCATGCTGTCGGGGTAGACGCCTCGGTATGTGGTGTCCCAGATTCTTTGCCGCAGAGCGATAATGGACGGCACATCCTCTTCGGATGCCTCAATAAACAGCTTTTCCTCGGCCATGCTATCACATCTCCTTCCGGGATTTTTGCTCAATTTCCACACTCCGGGGCCGGCACGCTCTCCGCTGCCCGATTGCGGACAGCAAACAGGAACACCGGGCGGAGCAGGCCCAGGGATAAAACGGTGAACACGGTCAGGACGTCCCCATATTTACCGGCGCGGCTTTTATAGATCCGGTGGGCGATCAGGGTGTCCAGGATAAAGACCGCCAACAGGGCCATCAGCAGGAGGATGAACCAAAGAGTATTCAGCTCCCGGCAGACGTAGAAATAGACGCAAAGGCAGACGGACAGAAGCGTCAGAAGGGCCGACACGGCGCCCATGACCCGCCGGTCTGCCAGCTTTCCCAGCAGATACTTGCTGTAAAAGGGAATCCAGGCAGGGAATGTATGTGCGTCGCCCGCTTTTTTGCGCACGCAGGCGATGGAAAAGCCCTCCAGCACATAGCTGGCCATGATATACGCCGCCGCGGCGGCAAACACGGCGATGAAGAACAGGAAAATCGCCGATAATATGCCCGAAACAATCAGAACGCCGAATCCGGCCATATGCGATACCTCCTATTTTATCCCAGCCGGTCCCCGTTTTCCACGGGCTTGTCCGGCGTGATCAGCACCACACCGCCCTGGGAATAGGTTCCCAGCACCAGCACCTGGGAGAAGAAGTTGGCAATCTGACGGGGCGGGAAATTCACCACCGCCAGCACCTGCTTGCCCACCAGCTCCTCCGGGGTATACTGCTGGGTGATCTGGGCGCTGGAGCGCTTCTGCCCCAGCTCCGGGCCCAGGTCCACCAGCAGCTGATAGGCGGGCCTGCGTGCCTTTTCAAAGGGCCGGGCCTCCACAATGGTGCCCACCCGGATATCCAGCTTCATAAAATCGTCAAACGTGGCCTGTTCCATGTGCGTTCCTCCTGTTATCAATCGCTGTCCAGCTTGAGCACAGCCATGAAGGCTTCGGTGGGAACCTGGACTGTTCCAAGATTCCGCATCTTCTTCTTGCCTTCCTTCTGCTTTTCCAGCAGCTTCTTCTTGCGGGTAATGTCGCCGCCGTAGCACTTGGCCAGCACGTCCTTGCGCATGGCCTTCACTGTCTCCCGGGCGATGATCCGTCCGCCGATAGCCGCCTGGATGGGCACCTCAAACAGCTGGCGGGGGATGTTCTCCTTCAGCTTTTCGCACAGCCGCCGGGCCCGGGGATAGGCCTTGTCCTTGTGGGCGATGAAGCTCAGGGCGTCCACGCCGTCGCCGTTGAGCAGCAGATCCACCTTCACCAGCTCGCTGGGCCGGTAGCCGGACAGCTCATAGTCCAGGGAGGCATAGCCCTTGGTGTTGGCCTTCAGGGTGTCGAAAAAGTCATAGATGATCTCGTTGAGGGGCATCTGATAGTGAAGCTCTACCAGATGGGTGTCCAGATACTGCATATCCTTGAACTCGCCCCGGCGGTCCTGGCACATGGGCATGATGTTGCCCACATACTCGTTGGGGCTGATAATGGACACCTTCACATACGGCTCCTCCGCGTGCTCGATAACCGTGGGGTCCGGATAGTTGTGGGGGTTGTCCACCTTCACCATGGTGCCGTCGGATTTGTATACATGATAGATGACGCTGGGCAGGGTTGTCACCAGGTCCAGGTTGAACTCCCGCTCCAGCCGCTCCTGGATGATCTCCATGTGGAGCATGCCCAAAAAGCCGCACCGGAAGCCGAAGCCCAGGGCCACGGAGCTCTCCGGCTCAAAGGTCAGGGAGGCGTCATTGAGCTGGAGCTTTTCCAGGGCGTCCCGCAGGTCGGGATATTTGCTGCCGTCCTCGGTGTAAATGCCGCAGTAGACCATGGACTGGGCGGGCCGGTAGCCGGGCAGAGGCTGGGCGGCGGGGTTCTCCGCATCGGTGATGGTGTCGCCCACCTGGGTGTCCTTCACGTTCTTGATGGAGGCGGTGAAATAGCCCACCTCGCCGGCCTGGAGGGCGTCCGTGGGCTCGTTGCCCAGGGGCTTCAGGTAGCCACACTCCAGAATGGTATACTGGGCTCCGGTGGCCATCATGCGCACCGTCTGGCCCCGGCGGATGGTGCCCTGCTTGATGCGGAACAGCACCACCACGCCTACATAGGGGTCGTACTGGCTGTCGAAGATCAGCGCCTGAAGGGGGGCGTTGGGGTCGCCGTCGGGGGCGGGGACATTGTGCACTACGTCCTCCAGCACCGACTCCACGTTCAGGCCCAGCTTGGCGGAGATCTCCGGCGCGTCCATGGCGGGCAGGCCGATGATGTCCTCCACCTCCTGCTTGGCCTTCATGGGATCGGCGGCAGGCAGATCGATCTTGTTGAATACGGGCAGGATCTCCAGCTCGTGCTCCATGGCCAGATAGGTGTTGGCCAGGGTCTGGGCCTCCACCCCCTGAGTGGCGTCCACCACCAGCACAGCGCCCTCGCAGGCGGCCAGGGACCGGGAGACCTCATAGTTGAAGTCCACATGGCCCGGGGTATCGATCAGGTTCAGAGCATAAATTTCGCCGTCCTGAGCCTTGTAAAAAAGATGGACGGCACGGGACTTGATGGTGATGCCCCGCTCCCGTTCCAGGTCCATATTGTCCAGGATCTGGTTTTCCATCTCCCGCTGAGGCACGGCGTCGCACAGCTCCAGCAGCCGGTCCGCCAGCGTGGACTTGCCATGGTCGATGTGGGCGATAATGGAAAAGTTGCGGATATGGGATTGTTCAAACATTTGCGTTCCTCCTGTAGGTAAGTCCACGCTGACGCGCCAAGTGGCGCGTAACAAGCGTTTTGCGCAGCAAAACCTTGCCGCAGGCGGAATTCATTTCCGCCGAAGGACATTAAATGAAAAGGGCTCCCGGTTTGCCGTCAGGCAAACTGGGAATGGGACTTGCCGTGGTCGATGTGGGCGATGATGGAAAAATTGCGGATATGGGATTGGTCAAACATGTATGGTTTCCTCCTTGGGGAGATGTATCGGATAATCTTTGCTTATTATACCGGATATTCCGGCAAAATGCAATTCCTGTTGCCGCCGCCGGGAAAAAGTGTTACAATAAGGTCACCAACTTTTTGAGAGGAAAGGACGAATGCCATGAAGCTGAGTTTTTTCGGCGCTGACCAGTGTGTCACCGGCAGCTGCCATTGTCTGGAGGTAGGCGGCAAGCGCATCCTCATCGACTGCGGATTGCAGCAGGGCCGGGACGAGGTGGACAACCGCTCCCTGCCCTTTGCCCCGGGCAGCATCGACTATGTGCTCATCACCCACGCCCACATCGACCACTCCGGCCGGGTGCCCATGCTCATCAAAAACGGCTTCCAGGGCCGTATTCTCACCACCCGGCTCACGGCTCAGCTCATGAGCATCATGCTCCAGGACTCCGCCCACATCCAGGAGAGCGACGCCGAGTATAAAAACCGCAAGAACCGCCGGGCCGGCCGGCCGGAGGAGGAGCCCCTGTATACCGTGGCCGACGCCCAGCGGGTGCCGGAGTTTATTGACACCTGCGAATATGACCAGCCCGTCCACCTGTGCGACGGGGTGGACGCGGTGTTCATCGACGCGGGCCATCTGCTGGGCTCCGCGTCCATCCGTCTGACCCTTACAGAGGGAGGCCAGACGAAAACCATCGTGTTCTCCGGCGATATCGGCAACGTGGACCAGCCCATCATCCGGGACCCCCAGTTCTTCACCGGGGCGGACTATGTGGTCATGGAGAGCACCTATGGCGACCGCAACCACACCGAGGTGTGGAGCTATACCGGCCAGCTGGCCCAGATCATCGACGAGACCCTGGGCAAGGGCGGCAACGTGGTGATCCCCTCCTTTGCCGTGGGCCGCACCCAGGAGCTGCTGTATTTCATCCGGGAGATCAAGGATCAGGGCCTGGTGACCTCCGTGCCGAATTTCCCCGTGTATGTGGACAGTCCCCTGGCCAAGAGCGCCACCACCATTTTCTGCGGCGATCTGCGGGGCTATCTGGACGAGGACGCTCTGGAGCTGGTGAAGGACGGCACCCATATGTTCAATTTCCCGGGTCTGCATCTGACGGAGACCGTGGACGAGTCCAAATCGCTGAACGAGGACCATACCCCCAAGGTCATCATCTCCGCCTCCGGCATGTGCGACGCGGGCCGCATCCGCCACCATCTGAAGTATAACCTGTGGCGGGCGGACAGTGCCGTGGTGTTCGTGGGCTTCCAGTCTCCGGGCACCCTGGGCCGGACCCTGCTGGACGGGGTGACCTCCGTGAAGCTGTTCGGCGAGGACGTGGCGGTCCGGGCCAAGGTGGTGAATTTCCAGGGCCTCAGCTCCCACGCCGACCACGACCATCTGCTGGACTGGATCAGCCATTTCAAGGAGCCCCTGCCCCAGCATGTTTTCGTGGTCCACGGCGACCGGGAGGTGGCGCCGGTGTTTGCCCAGGCCGTGAGTCAGCTGGGCTTTACGGCCCATGCGCCCCAGTATACCGAGGAGTATGACCTGCTGACCTGCACCCAGCTGGCAGCGGGCTATCTGCCCCAGCGCAAGACCCGCACCTTCGACGGCGCGCCCCGGGTCACCGCGGCGTATCAGAAGCTGGTGCAGCTGGGCGATTCCCTGGTGGGCCTTATCCGCCGCAGCAAGGGCCGGGACAACAAGACCCTGGCCGCCTTTGCCGAGGCCCTGCGCAAGGTCATGGAGAAGTTCGAGATTTAACCAAGTTTCCGGATATTCTGAAACCTTTCAGGGGCGGACAGCTCTGTCCGCCCCTAATTTTCGTATGATTCGCACGAGAGGAGGGCGCTTATGCCCGCATTGGAGAAAAACCGCATTTACCGCGCCCATATCGACGGCTATTCCAGCGAGGGCCTGGGTATCGCCCGCATAGACGGCCAGGTGGTGTTCGTCCACGGGGCCGTCCGGGGCGAGACCTGCGACGTTCTGGTGATGAAGGTGCTGAAAAACGCCGCCTTCGGCAAGATCGCCGCCCTGGTGGAGCCCTCCCCGGCCCGCCGGACGCCGGACTGCCCCTACTACGGCCGCTGCGGCGGCTGCGACTTCCGGCATATGTCCTATGAGGAGGAGCTGTGGGCCAAGCGGGCCCGGGTCCAGGACGCCCTGACCCGTATCGGCGGCGCGGAGGTGACGGTGGAAGAAATTCTGGGCGCGGAACAGCCCCTGCACTACCGGAACAAGAGCATTTACCCCATTTCCCCGGCGGGGGAGGTAGGTTTTTACCGGGCCCGCAGCCACCAGGTGGTGAATGTGGAGCACTGTCTCATCCAGAAGCCGGAGGCCGACGCCCTGGCCCAGGCCCTGCGGGACTATATCGCCCGGTTTCAGGTGGAGCCGTATAACGAGGCCACTGGCCGGGGCCTGCTGCGGCACCTGTACGTCCGCACCAGCTGCCGGGGGGAGTCCCTGGCGTGCCTGCTGGTCAACGGCTCCCGCCTGCCCCATGAGCAGGAGCTGGTGGATATGCTCCGGGCCGCCGCGCCGAAAACCTGCGGCGTGGTGCTGGGGGAAAATACCCGCCGGGGAAACGCCATCCTGGGGGATCGGTACCGGACCCTCTGGGGCCGGGACTATCTGACGGATACCCTCTGCGGACTGGAGCTGCGGCTGTCGGTGCCGTCGTTTTACCAGGTGAACCACGACCAGGCCCAGCGTCTGTACGAAAGGGCCCTGGAGTACGCCGGACTCACCGGCCGGGAGCTGGCGGTGGACCTGTACTGCGGCGCCGGGACCATCACCCAGGTGCTGGCCCGCCGGGCCCGGCATGTCATCGGCGGCGAGATCGTCCCGGAGGCCATCCGGGACGCGGAGGACAGCGCCCGCCGCAACGGCGTGGGCAACGTGGAGTTCCTGTGCGGCGACGCCTCCCGGCTGGCGGCGGAGCTGCGGCAGCGGGGCCTGCGGCCAGACGTGATCTGCGTGGACCCGCCCCGGAAGGGGCTGGCCCCCGACGTGGTGGAGGCGGCGGCCTCCATGGAGCCGGAGCGCATCGTCTATGTCTCCTGCGACCCGGCCACCCTGGCCCGGGATGTGGCCCGCTTCGCTCCCCTGGGCTACCGCCCCGTCCGGGCCTGTGCCGTGGACCTGTTCCCCGGCACGGCGAACGTGGAGACGGTATGCTTATTGTCCAAACTCCAAAGTAAGGAACATATCGAGATTGAAGTGAAGATGGACGAGTTAGATTTGACCGCTGCGGAGAAAAAGGCAACCTATGAGGAAATCCGAGAATATATTTTCGAGCATACCGGACTGAAAGTCAGCCACCTCTATATCGCACAGGTGAAGCAGAAATACGGCATCATTGAGCGTGAGAACTACAATAAACCGAAATCCGAGGATACCAGGCAGCCACAATGCCCGCCGGAGAAGGAAAAAGCAATTACGGAAGCATTGCATCACTTTGGTATGATTTTGTAGATGCCTTTTGAAAGAAATTGCAGGTGGCGGTCGGTACCAAATGATCTTTCGCTAACAAGCTGTCTAAAGGTTAAACTGTCAGTATAAGAATGCTAACGAAGGTGCGTAAAACACGGAACTGCGATATTGGGAATATCCGAAAGCTGATTTTTTCCCAAGAAGGCATCGTTGAATAAGAGGTGGATGGTATGGCGGCAAAAAATAAAAACATAATTAGCAAGGCTAGCCCTCACACAATAAAAAAATTTGAGCTGATAGAGGAGTACATTAAATCGTGGGCACAGAAGTTGCTGCTGACTGAGTCTTGCAATGGGCTGATCTTTATAGACTGTATGTGCAACAGTGGTGTATACACCGACGATGCCGGGCAATTGGTGAAAGGTACAGCAGTACGCGTCTCAGAAGCACTTAGGGAAGCATCAAGAAGCTATACGGAGAAAAATATACACATTTACTTGAATGACAAGGATAAAGCGCGCGTAGATGAGCTAAAAAAGCATCTTCCACAGGATGAGCGCAATTTTAAGATTGTCACCTCTTGTGGTGATGCGCACGAGCTACTCCGAACTATCGGACCACAGTTATATGGAACTGGGCACCTGCATTATTTCCTGCTCTACGATCCGTATGATGCGACTATTGACTGGGAAGCACTTCTACCGTTTTTCCGTAACTGGGGTGAAGTTATGATTAATCACATGGTTTCAGATCCGGTGCGGGCGATCACAAGCGCCAAGAAGAAAACGACAAAGGCAAAGTACGAGAACACTTATCTGGAAGACTTTGAGAAACTGGTGCCTTACGGAAGTGACAAGAAGGCCTATGAGGTCAGAGTGGAAGAAATCATAAATTCACTGAAAGGAGCTCGCAGGTACTACGTATCGGCATTTCCGTTCTATAACACGCAGAACTCGCTCGTCTACAATTTGATTCATTGCACGAGCAACAAGGAGGGATTTAAGCTCTACAAGAAGAGTGCTTGGAAGGTATTTGGCGCACAGTCCTCTACCAAGCACTCGGTTGAGGACAGGCAGTTGTCATTTAACCTTTTCGGTGAGATTGCTGAAGAGGAAGATGAAAGCTGCTTGCATGTTATCGATATAGCGAAATACCTGCAGCGCAGCTTTAGAGGCCGAAAGCAGGTGCCGCTGGATGAGATGTGGGAACTTCTGGATAACCACCCAATTTTCCCGTCAGAGGGATTTCGCAATGAGGTAAAGAGCGATCTTACCGATTTCTTTGGCGCGAAGATTGAGCAGATTGTGAATCCTGATACAGGAAAGAAGGAAACGGTGATCTCTTTCTCTTCTTGAGATTGAGTTTCAAATAGATGAGGTGATTGGAATTTATGGCAACGTCGCAGAAATTTGGTGGCAATTGGACTGAGGAGAAGTTGAATATCTTCACCAGCTACCTGGACGCATACCTGATTGCACTGCAAAATCAGAAGTTTAAGAAGATTTATATAGATGCCTTTGCTGGAACCGGTGAGATTGAGACCAGTGACGGCGGGCAGTTTCTTGTGGGCTCTGCTAAGCGTGCACTGGCGTCTGAAAAGAAGTTCGATCATTACTATTTCATAGAAGCGGACTCTCAGAAGGCAGGAGAACTTCAGAATATGATAAACTCCGAGTTTCCGCAGATGAGGGGAATTGTTACAATTTACTGCGGCGATGCGAATGATAAGCTCGCGGAGATTATTAGCAACGTAGACTGGAGATATAACAGAGGATTGCTGTTCTTAGATCCATATGCGACGCAGGTAAATTGGGCTACGCTTGAAAATGTAGCACAGACGAAATCGATAGACGTATGGTACCTGTTTCCGTTCTCTGCACTTGAACGTATGCTGCCGAAAAACGGAAAGTACGATAAATGGGAGGATTGCATAGATCGATTGCTTGGAGATGCCGGATGGAGGAAGGAATTCTATAAGAAAGATCCCCAGATGACGCTTTTTGACTTGTTCCCGGAGCCCGGACAGAGCGATGGCGAACGGATGGTTAAGGACGCAAATCCAAATCACATAAAGGAGTATATCCTCTCTCGACTTGGGACAATCTTTCCATGTGTGTCAAAGCATGCGCGGATTTTCAGGAACAGCAGGAACTCGCCGATGTTCCTATTCTGCTTTGCCATTGCGAGTGAGAGTCCGAAAGCGCAGGGACTTGCACTGCGGATGGCAGACTACATATTAAAGAACAAGTAGGCGGAGGATGAAAGCACCTTGAAGACGATAAAACGAAAATCCATGCTCTATCAAACAGGGGTAGAGTATGGTGACTACACAATGAATCACGTGCAGGGGTGTGCACATGGGTGCAAATATCCATGTTATGCATTCCTGATGAAGAAGCGATTCGGGCAAATTAAGGATTACGAGAGCTGGCTTGAGCCAGTGCTTGTATCAAACACGCTTGAATTGCTGGATAAAGAGATACCGAGGCTCAGAGATAAGATTCAGTCTGTGCAGCTTTGCTTTACCACAGATCCGTTCATGGAAGGATATCCAGAGGTGTCCCAGATGAGCATTGCGGCTATCCGAAAACTAAACGAGGCCGGTATCAAATGCACTACATTGACGAAGGGATTGCTTCCCATGGAATTGGCGGAACTTTCTCCGGAAAATGAATATGGGATCACGTTGATAACGCTGGATGAAGCATACCGGGAACAGATGGAACCGGGAGCTGTTCCCTGTGCAGACCGACTGGCAGCGCTGAGAGCGCTTCACGAAGTTGGTTGCAAGACGTGGGTGAGCATAGAACCGTATCCAACACCGAACATGATAGAGCAGAATTTACACGAAATCTTGGAAGCTGTAGCATTTACCGACAGGATCATCTTCGGCAGAACGAATTACAGCAAGACAGCAAACGCCTATGAAGGACAAAGGCACTTTTACAATGAATGCGCAGCAGAGGTGACGGCTTTCTGTCAAGAGCGCGGCATTGATTATCACATAAAGGAAAAGACGATCACAGAAGAATGAGGTGGAAACAGTGGCGTTATTACAAGACTTGATCCGGCAGATCAACGATCCAACACTCAGGGATAGGATTTTGCAGGAAACAGATAAACTAATGAAACAAAAAAAGTTCGGGCTTGTGTTTGAAGAGCATCTGCCCGAATGCACGCCACTTCATGATGTTCCAATCCGTGTCGGTTCAAAAGTGGCGTTAAAGACAGGCTATGTCAGCGATATTTATATGGTCATAAAGCTCGATGGGAACGAAGCTCTCTGCGACCGCAGAGAGACGCATGAGAAAGTAACTTTCCAGCTGGATGAGATTGTCGCTATTGCAGAATTTGGCGAGCCGATCTATCCCACACTAAAACCGCTGGATGCAGTTCAGAACGCTCCAGATAGCGACCTTTGGCATACGCTGATTGAGGCGGACAACTACCACGCGCTCCAGCTGCTGGAATACCTGTACGCAGAGAAGGTGGACTGCATCTACATCGATCCACCATACAACACCGGAGCAAAGGACTGGAAGTACAACAACGATTATGTTGACAGCTCTGATGCTTACCGCCACAGCAAGTGGCTCTCCATGATGGAGAAGCGCCTGAAAATTGCGAAAAAACTTCTGAATCCGAATGATTCCGTCCTTATTGTTACCATTGATGAAAAGGAGTACCTACATTTGGGCTGCCTTCTTGAGGAGATTTTTTCTGGGAAAACGATGCAAATGGTTAGTATAACCATTAATCCCTCTGGAGCAAAGCGAGATAATCTATTTTCGCGCTCTGATGAATATGCGTATATTATTCTCTTTGGTAACGCACAAGTGGTACACCCGAAAGGAAATGGCGATGAACGAGAAGTAAGATGGTGGTATTTACGCAGAACGGATTATGCCTCCAGAAGAGGGACTATTAAAGGAGGTGTGGCCCAATTTTATCCAATATATGTTGATGATAAGACAATGAAGATCATTGCTATAGGAGAGGCATTGAAACCAGAGCAACAAAGAGTTAATATCCCAGCTATTGAAGGTGCTACTCCTGTATTCCCCGTTAGAGACGATGGAGTTGAAATGAACTGGGGAATAACAAGGGACTCTTTACAGAAACTTTGTAAAGAAGGCGTTGTAAGAGTTTCTCCAGGAAGCAAAAACCAACCATATGTGTTTAGATATTTAAGTGCTAATTATGTTGATAAAATTAAAAGCGGTCGATGGGCTGTACGAGGTCTACGCGAGGATGGAACAAAAATAGTTGTCGAAACAGAAGGTAAGGTTACAAGAACGACAACCGTATGGCAAAACAAAAGTTATGATGCGGGACAATACGGAACATCTGTACTTGGCGATATAATAGGAAGCGGTAAATTCACTTTCCCAAAATCGGTGTATGCTGTAATGGATACACTCAAGTATTTTATTGCAAATAAGAAAAATGCTCTTGTTGTTGATTTTTTCGCAGGATCTGGTACAACCATGCATGCTGTCAATCTGTTAAATTCGATAGACAATGGTCATCGTCGGTGTATTATGGTAACCAACAATGAAGTTTCAGCGGATGAAGCAAAAGCGTTAGATGAAAAAGGATATAGGCCAGGAGATAAGGAGTGGGATAGACGCGGTATTGCTAGGTATGTCACATGGCCTCGAACGGTTTGTTCCATTAAGGGATGCAATATTGATGGCAAACCTCTCGATGGGAACTATGGATGTAACGTAGAACAATATACCGAAATTGACGGGGAAACCATTAATCCCGAAACTGGAAAAAAGATTCGAGGAAAAGTATATAAAAAAGAAAAAGAACCTGCTTATCCTGAATTAGCGGATTTGAAGATGTCTGATGGATTCAAAACCAATGCTGTGTTCTTCAAACTGAGCTTCCTCGACAAAACCTCCGTTGCTCTCGGTAGGCAGTTCCGTGAACTGCTTCCGGTGCTCTGGATGAAGGGCGGAGCCATTGGTAAGTGCCCAGCTCTTGAAAATGATGATCTCCCGAATATGCTGATCTTGCCGCAAAACAAAATGGCTGTTCTGGTAGATGAAATATATTATTCAGAGTTCGATGCCGAATTGAGCCAGCATCCAGAAATCCAGACAATCTTCATTATAACGGATTCAGAGACAGCATACCGGTCGATGATCCGTACCTATGATGGCAAAGACTGCTATCAGCTTTACAGAGACTATCTGGATAATTTCAGAATCAATACGGGGAGGTAACCATGAGAGTAGAATTATTCCCTTTTCAGAAAAGAGCGCTTGCTGATATCCGTATGAAGACTGCGGAGGCAATGGGCAGCTATCACAGAACACATGCGCCGCAGGTGGTTTCCTTTACTGCTCCAACCGGAGCCGGAAAGACCATCATTATGTCCGCGCTGATTGAGGCTATTCTTTTCGGTGATGAACAGTATATGGAGCAGCAGGATGCAATCATCGTCTGGCTTTCGGATTCGCCTCAGCTGAACGAGCAGTCAAAGCAAAAGATCGACTCCAAGGCTGATAAGATCAAGTTGTCGCAGTGCGTTACAGTTTCCGAGGAATCCTTTGATAAAGAGGTATTTGAGGACGGTCATGTTTATTTTCTGAATACGCAGAAGCTGTCGGTCACCTCCAAGCTAACGAAAAATGGCGATGGCAGGACTTATACAATTTGGCAGACGCTTGCAAATACTGTTCGGGAAAAGAGCGACAGGCTGTACTTTATCATAGATGAAGCACACCGCGGCATGCAGGGACGTGAGGCCAGCAAGGCCACGACAATCATGCAGAAATTTATCAAGGGTAGCGATGAGGATCATATTCCGCCGATGCCAGTGGTGATTGGTATGTCTGCGACGACTCAACGGTTCAATGCTCTGGTCGAGGGCACATCCTCAACCATACATAAGTCCATTGTCACAGCGGATGAAGTGCGGACGTCCGGACTTTTGAAAGACCGCATTGTCATCACTTACCCAGAGGCCGGTGCGGTCAACAACGATATGGCTATCCTGCAGGCGGCAGCAGACGACTGGAAGGAAAAGTGGGAACATTGGACGCAGTATTGTTTTGAGCAGCATTACGCCTATGTGAATCCAATTCTGATCATCCAGGTGCTAAATGGAACCGGGGGCAAGCTGACCGATACCAATCTGGATGATTGCATCGCAAAGATCGAGGAGCGGACAGGATTCAAGCTGGAAAACGGTCAGGTAGTCCACACCTTCGGAGGAACAACTGCCTCCCTTACGGTAAACGGGTTTGAAGTACGTTATGAGGAACCTTCTCGTATCGCAGATGACCGAAATATCCGTGTTGTGTTCTTTAAAGAAAATCTGTCTACAGGATGGGATTGCCCAAGGGCAGAGACCATGATGTCCTTCAAACACGCGAATGACGCTACCTATATTGCCCAACTCCTTGGACGCATGGTCAGAACTCCGATGCAGATGCATATTCAGGTCGATGATGTCCTGAATGATGTGCATCTGTTTTTACCGTATTTTAACGAGGAAACGGTCAAAGATGTCGTGGAGGCATTGCAGAGCACTGAGGGTGGAGATATTCCGACAGACATATATGGCGAGTCACTATCTGGAAAACGCTTCGAGACACTAACTGTTAAACCGAAGAAGAAAATGCAAATGTCAATTCCGGGACAGATGACTTTGGAGGTGTTTGCAAATCAAGGTACCGAGGCGCCAGCTTTGGTATCCATAACGGATACACAGGGTGCACCTACTCCGGTACAGCAGCAGACACAGATTCCGGATGTAGCAGAAGTGACACCCGCACAGCCTACAAATGCCTTCCAGCAAATGAGCGCCGATAGCACACAGACCGTTCAGACGGATGTTAAACCGACAGCAGATGCTCAGCCGAGCGCAGTTACTGCACCCGAAACTATGGCTCCAGATAGCCAGCAGGAAGAAGTAGAGGATTTATTTGACCGTGAAGCGGTTATGAAATTTATCAATGATGCCGGCCTGCTTTCTTATAATGTCAGAGCGCTCCGGATTAACGATTACCTCAAATCGCTATATCGGATGGCACACCTGCTTAGTATGTCCAAGCTGCACCGTGAGGCAATCAGAGAGGTGCAGGATGAGATTGTCCAGATGATTCGTGATTATGTGGAAAATCTGAAAGCTAAGGGCAAGTACGATGACCTCGTGCAGCAGGTGAAACAGTTCAAGCTTGCCACGCAGATTTTTGATGTGTTCGGCGAGACTGTGGACAACTATTCTGTTCATGATATGTTTACGACGACCGATACAGACATTGAACGCCAGTTCCAGATTGCCGATGTGAAGTTGGGACGCGAAGGCATCGGTATGGCATACGGCAAAAAGTATGGCAACTTCAGCGACCTCACGGCTTTTAAAGTAGACGTCATCCTTTTTGTTGCTGACGAGGACTGCATGAACAGACTTCATGCCTATGCGGAAAATCGGTTCCACGAACTAAATGATAATTATCGCAGATATATTGCCACTATCGACTCAGAGAAAATCCGCAGAGATTACGACAGCATCGTCTCTGACGGTGATGTGGTCAGCAAGCATAACTTCCGTCTTCCGGAGACAATACAGGTTCCGCATGAGGCCGGTGGCAAAGAATACCGTGATCACTTGTTCGTTAGTGATGCCACAGGAACAGCAAAACTGAAGCTAAACGGCTGGGAGGCTGATCTTATTGCAGAGGAAGAAAAGCGACAGGATTTTGTCTGCTGGATTCGCAATCCTTCCAGAGCGTCATGGGCACTGTGCATTCCATATGAAATCAACGGAGAGATTAAACCGACTTATCCCGATTTTATCATAGTGCGCGAAGATGAGCATCTTGGCTATGTGATTGATATCCTTGAGCCACACAGCGCAGACTTTAAGGACAATCTTGGAAAAGCTAAGGGTTTTGCAGAATACGCAAGGCAGAATCCGGGTGTCGGTAGAATCCAGCTCATCCGTATGGGTAAGGATGTAGCGGGAAGAACTCAGTTCAGACGACTGGATATGTATAAAACCGCAATCCGTGAAAAGGTTTCTCGTGCGATAAACACAGATGAGCTAGACCATATCTTCGATACAGATGGTGTCATTGAGTAAGAATCAAAATATCTAGGCGTCTTCACAACTTCTGCAACTTTGATACTTTTGTGGTGAAGCTAGGTAATAACCAAACGAAACCTTCCGCAGATTTCATCCAATGTGAAGATGAATTCTGCGGAAGGTTATGTTTTAGGAGGCTATGAATGTGCAAGTTGTGATAGTTGTATCTTCATAGGTGACTAAAACGAGGGGTGTCCAGAGGGGCGCAGCTCCTTGGCGCTGGGTTTCCAATAGGGGCGAGAAGCATCCCTGTTGGCACACGATTTTCCGCAGGAAAGTCTAGTGTGTTATACCTTTGCTTCCGGCTGACGCGGGAAAGGGGCTGGCTTCGCCATCTGCTGTACGGGCAGATAGCGGTTGGCGGACACTTTTCTGCGTCAGTAGGACAGGCGGGTTTTGTGACACCAGGGTGACACAAATGCAGGATTTTTGAGAAGCAAAATCCGACTGGCCGGAGACGGAAGCAGAGGTATATACAGCCCTCGTCCCGCCGCAGCGACACACTAAAACCACCACGGCAGTTCCAGCCAGAGGTTATCCATTGCAGTATCTTCCAATGTCTTTGCACGGCTCTCTCTCAGATTGAAATGAATTGCTGAGCCGATCATCGTATGCTCCACATCGTCCGTAAAGCCATAGCGGTACAGCAGATAGGCTTGCTCACGCTCGGAAAGTCTGCCCAAACCTTCGTACAGCTCACGCATGGTTTCTTTGTCCACATAAATCTGTTCCGGAGACTTGACGGTCGGATCGGCAATGGCTTCAATGCGCAGCAGCCGTTCCTCACCGGGAAGGATCTCATCCAACCGGATTTTCTGCAAGGCAAGTCCGTCTGTGGTGCTGGTCATTCTCTGCTCATATTGGGAGAAAACATCCCGTATCAGGTCGGTCATGGTGTTGCGGATGAACGGTGCGGCGTAAGTCAAGAACTTGATGCCCTTACTGCTGTCAAAGAGGGGAATGGCGGTCAGCAGACCGAGGCAGCCCTCCTGTTCCAGATCGCTGGTTTCTGTACTGAGGTCACTCTCTGCCAGATTGGATTTCAAATAAATCTCATTGGCAGTTTTGCGGATGAAACCCAGATTGTTTTTCAGAAGAAGGTCACGAGCCTCTGTGTCCCCTTTCTGCGCCAGCGCACAGAGCTGCTCATTATCCTGTTTCTTCATCGTCCTTCTCCTGTGATGAGGCTTGCTCTAAGGTGGTCTGGAAAAAGCCTGTCAACGCCTGTCCAAGCGTATTCAACGCATCCCGATTGACACCATCCAAGCCAGCTACACTGCCGATAATCAGCTCGGATACCTGCTCCGGTGTAATGGTTGGATTTGTCATATCCTGTCCCTTTGCAACCTCTGTAAACATTCTTTTAGCTTGCTCTGCGGTCATCGACTGCATGGCGGCAAAGTCGTTGCCGATTTCCTTTTTCACTTCCTTGACCGCCAGCATAAACTGATTTTCAATGGTGGCAAGGTCAGCTTGATAAACCGATGTTCTCAAATGTGCGATGTCCCGTGCAGATTGTTCGCCAGCTTCTGTTTTTACCGTTTTCCGTGTCAGGCTGCTGATAGTTGTATATAACTGATTCTGCGCAGCATACCCGGCGGCAACAGTGTCGTTGAAATACTGCTCTAATATGTAGGTCAGATCAAGAAAGCGGGGACTTTCCAGCAGGTAATTGACCACCTGAGCGTTTGCTTTTCCGGCATAGAGGTTTCTTGCCGCCTGTGCAGATAAGCCCAGCTCGTCAATGGCATAATTCTTTTTGTCAGGGACGTTAGTTATGCCCAGAAGAAAGTCGGTGGAGACGTTAAAGACTCTGGCAATGCGGATAATGTTTTCGTCTCCAAGCTTGTCTGTCTTTCCGGTCAGAAACCGGCTGAGCAAGCTGTCTCCACAGCCGATTTTCAGCGCAAGGTCTGTCTGGGATACTTTATGGTATTTCATCAGATCGGCAATGCGCTCCCGGACAGTACCGGGTAAAAAGGTGTTTTCCATTGGTTATGTCCCCCTTTCCTCTGTCGGCTTTTTGATATATTTTCCGCTTCGGATTCTGGCATCGGAAGGCTTTTCCGCATTCTCCGGGATAATCCAGCGGCTTCCCGCCCGCTGTGCGCCAGTGATGCGCCCCTCATTACAGAGAACGCTCACTCGCCGGTGTGAGATACCCCATTTCTCTGCTGCTTCAAAGGTTGACAGGTATTTCATGCGCATTCGCCCTCCTTCCCCAAAACTAACTTTATTATATTCAATAAGTGGAATAATATCAAGGCATATCCTGTGAACATTCGCCGTCCTGCAATTTTTGCATTTTTGCAAAAATTCAGGGCGGCTTTTTCTTTTTTTTGCGGAAATGCCGGATTTTCCGGCTCACCCCGTTTTTCTCCGTATATTCAGGTGACAAGAGGAAATTGTCAAAAAAATTACGGAGGTATTTTGTATGAATCTGTTTGAAAGCGTCAAGGCAGCGGTCACGGTGAGACAAGCTGCCGAACACTACGGTTTGAAGGTCGGGCACGGCAATATGGCCTGCTGCCCCTTCCACAATGACCACACGCCCAGCATGAAGCTGAACGAGGACTACTTCTACTGCTTCGGCTGCGGGGCTACCGGTGATGTGATCGATTTTGTGGCAAGACTGTTCAATCTAAGCAACTATGGGGCGGCACAGAAACTGGCGTATGACTTTGGGATCGACCCGGACAAGCCCCCGGCTACGGCAACGCTGCGGAAACCGAAATATCCGCTGGCAAAGGCGTTCCAGAATGAGACGCTGCATTGTCAGCGGATATTGTGCGATTATCTGCATCTTTTGGAGCATTGGAAGATGCAGTACGCACCCAAAACGCCGGAGGATACTCTTGATGACCGCTTTGTGGAAGCCTGCCAGATGCTCGATTATATCGAGGATCTGACAGATATTTTAACCTTTGCGGAGTTGGAGGTTCGCGTTAAAACCGTGGATATGCTTCAAAAGGACGGCATGATCAACCGGCTGGAAGAACGCCTGAAACGGACGGAAAAGGAGGTGGATGCCCGTGATGAAACGGAAATCGGCTAATTTAGATGCGCCCATCTGGTTTGATGGCACAAATATCAATGAGGCGCTGTTCTGTGATGAATTTCTGAACAGCCGGAAAATCATCTTTGCCAACGGTGCTTTTTTTACGCAGGACGGCAGGGTGACCGATGATCTGCCGCTTCGGGGCGAAATCTATGAGGAACTGAAATGCTGCGCTGTGAACAATATCCCCCGCAAGATCACTAACATTTTGGAAGTGATGAGGCTGGCAGCTCATGTAGAGGACTTTGCACCGGAGGCAGATAGAATTCATCTGGCAAATGGCACTTTGAAGCTGGATGGCAGCTTCATCGAGGGCAGACCGAGCATTGTGCGGAGCAGACTGCCGGTAGCATACCGTCCTGACGCACCGGCTCCTGTTCGGTGGCTTTCCTTTCTGGATGGACTTCTTTACGCGGAGGATATTCCCACCTTGCAGGAGTTCATCGGTTATTGCCTGATTCCCAGCAACAAGGGACAGCGCATGATGGTGATTAAAGGAAACGGCGGCGAAGGGAAATCGCAGATCGGTGCCGTGCTGGGTGCGCTTCTTGGCAGCAACATGAAGGATGGCAGCATCGGGAAGATTTCCGAAAACCGTTTTGCCCGCGCGGATCTGGAACACATTCTGTTGTGCGTGGATGACGATATGCGGATGGAGGCGCTGCGGCAGACCAACTATGTGAAGTCCATCGTGACCGCCCAAGGTAAGATGGATCTGGAACGTAAAGGCAAGCAGAGTTATCAAGGCTGGATGTTCGCCCGCCTGTTGGCATTCTCCAACGGCGACCTGCAAGCACTCTATGACCGAAGCGACGGATTTTACCGCAGACAGCTTGTGCTGACCACCAAGGAAAAACCTGCCGGACGGGTGGATGACCCTGACCTTGCCGAAAAGATGAAGGCAGAGGCCGAGGGCATTTTCCTTTGGGCGTTTGAGGGCTTGCGGCGGCTTGTCGCTAATAACTTCAAGTTCACGGAAAGCCAGCGCACACGGGATAACCGGGAGGCAGTCAAGCGGGATAACAACAACGTCTTTGATTTTCTGGAATCGGAGGGCTATATCCGGCTGAAAGCAGACTGCACCATCAGTTCCAAGGAATTGTACGAGATTTACCGGATGTGGTGTGAGGAAAACAATCTGACGCCGCTAAAGCGCCGCAGCTTCAGTGACAGCGTGATTGCTAGTCAGAGCAAGTACAATCTGGAATACTGCAACAAGATCACCAACGCTGCCGGACGGCGCGTATGGGGCTTTTTCGGTATTGAGGCGATTGCAAAACCCAATATAAACGGGTTTTCTGATGTCTCAGAGCGTACGTACGTACCGGAGGACTGGCGATGAATTTTCCCGCCACCGCTCCATGTACGTATGTACGCTTTGTTTTTTCCAAAACGCCGCTATATGGAAAAACTGCCGAGTTTACCGCTGTATTTTGGAGCGAGAAATCAAGCCAAGTGAAATTCGCAAACTATTTGACTGTTGGCAGAAATGGTTTCACGGAATCGCGCTTCTCGGAACAGGAACGCAGATGTGCTGAAACGTGTGGAATCACACGGTTTAGCGCAAAGCCACACGGAGCAGAAAAGTCGATAGGTGTCACCTGTGAACAGGACATCATAACGGCGATTCTGAGCGGATTTGACGACAATAGAATTTTTCACGATATAGCGAAGCGGATGCGTTGGAGAGCGTACCTGCTTCGCTGCTTCATGATCTGAATTTTGGAGGGATTTTGAATATGAATGTACGCAACGAAATCAAGGCGCAGATCGTCCGCGCCGGTTTTACCATGCAGGAGGTTGTCGATCTTCTTCATGATGAATATGGCTGGTCAGACAGCGTTTCCAACCTGTCTGCCAAACTGCAAAGGGAGAGCATCCGCTACAAAGAGGTCGTGGAGTTGGCCGACGCGCTGGGTTATGATCTCGTATGGCAGAAACGGAGGGCGAACTAAATGAGTAAGCCACAGTTTGCCATCCTTCGCTTTGCCAAGTACAAAGGGCCGGAGATTTCCAATATTGAGTCGCACAATGAGCGCACAAAAGAGAATTACGCCAGCAATCCAGACATCGACAAGAGCCGCAGTCACTTGAATTTTCACCTGATTACGCCACAGCGTAAGTATCGTGCCGAGGCTGAAAAGCAGATTGTAGAAGCAGGCTGCCGCGTCCGCTCGGACAGCGTGCGTGTGGTGGAGGCGCTGGTGACGGCCAGCCCGGAGTTCTTCAAGGGTAAGAAAAAGGGCGAGGTCAAAGCCTATTTTCAGGAGGCGCTGGACTTTATTCAGCAGCACCAAGACCCGAAAACCATCATATCCGCCGTGGTGCATATGGACGAGAAAACGCCCCATATGCACCTTTCTTTTGTCCCGCTGACGGAGGACGGGCGGCTCTGCGCCAAGGAGATCGTCGGCAACAAGAAAAAGCTGACACGGTGGCAGGACAGGTTCTGGGAGCACATGGTCAGAAAATATCCCGATCTGGAACGCGGCGAGAGCGCCAGTGAAACCGGACGTGACCATATCCCGCCAAGGGTGTTCAAGGAGATGACGCGCCTGACCAAGCAGAAGGCCAAGCTGGAAGAATTGCTTGCAGGCGTCAATGCGTTCAACGCCAAGGGAAAAGCGGCAGAAATCGGTGCGTTTTTGGACAAGTATATCCCGGCCGTGGAGCAGATGCACACGACGCTGAAAAAGTACAATACGGCGTTCACGGTTACGACCGCCGAGAATAAAAAGCTGAAAAAGAAAACAGAGCAGTTGGAGCAGTCGCTGGACAAGGCCACGCAGGAAAGCACCTTGAAAAAGCTGGCCGATGCCAAACTGCACCGGGACTATGAGGATGCTGTCGCCGTGCTGGATCGTATTCCGAAGGAAGTGCTGGCGGCATATACGCACAGAACGGAGAAAGAGAGGGAGACTGCCTATGGTAGATGAATGGAGCGGCTTCGCCGCTTTGCTGGCAAATTTGATTGAAAAGTATGCCGCGGTTCTGAATCTTGACGCGCTGCCCAATCTCGTCATAGAGGAAGCCGTGTCTGAAAAAGATGATGCCGATAAGAATATTCACGAAAACGATATTGAATCAGTGAAAGCGGCATGATATAATTATCATGAAATAACTGTCCAAACCGCCATTGCAGGGGCCAAAGCTCCTGCAATGGCAGAAAACGAGGTGAAGCGACCATGGAACGCCGGGAGAATGAGCAGAACAATTCTGAAATGATGATTTATACCACAGCTGTCTCTTATACACATCTGACGCTGCCGACGAACTCTAGGGTGTAGAT
>ENA-OZHP01000062-OZHP01000062.1-human-gut-metagenome-genome-assembly--contig:-NODE-62-length-43468-cov-8.944947_pt1 | contig 43468 bp, 39 predicted proteins | sample MGYA00244046_ERZ653686 | MGnify/ENA primary metagenome ERZ653686 (study PRJEB26926, sample SAMN06165313) | human gut metagenome | biome: ENVO:00009003; feature: ENVO:2100002; material: ENVO:00002003... | reverse complement strand
GGCTCGGAGATGTGTATAAGAGACAGGCCCTTTTAAGACAGTCTCGCCCCTGCCGCTGCGGCAGGGGCGAAGCGTTATTCGTCGTCCTGGATCATCAGATGCACGGCGCTGTGCAGGTTGCGGATCTCCACCCGGGGGGCGGAGGGGGCGTATTCGCCGTCCAGGGACCAGGGGATGTCCTCCCGGGTGGTGACGGTGACGCTGCGGACGTGGCGGAAGATCACCCCGGGATAGTCATAGTCCATGCGGTTCAGGGCCGTGATGAGGTTTTGCAGGTCCAGGGCGGTTTTGGGCATCCGCAGCAGGATCAGCTCGAACATGCCGTCGTCCATGTGCACCCGCTTGGGGTCCAGCTTCACCAGGCCCCCCAGGGAGGTGGAGTTGCACACCGCACCGAAGATGAAGTCCCCGTCGAAGGATTCGCCGTCGGCCTCCACCCCGCAGCGGTAGGGCCGCAGGGAGTCCAGATTCTTGATGCCCTCCAGAATGTACGCAAAGTGACCCAGGGCGTTCTTCGTCTCCTGGGACGCGGAGTAGGACGCCTTGGTAAAGGCCCCGAAGGAGGCCACATAGGAGAAATACCGATCGTTGTGGGCCCCCAGGTCCAGGGGATGGGGGGTGCCTTCCACCACCGCCCGGGCCGCCTGCTGCACGGAGGCGGGGATCCGCAGGCTGGCGGCAAAGTCGTTGGTGCTGCCGTTGGGCAGATAGCCCACCGGCGGGCGGTTTTCCAGCTGCATCAGGCCCGACAGCGTCTCGTTGAGGGTGCCGTCTCCGCCGGCGCACACCACCAGGTCATAGTCCCCGCCCCATCGGGCGGCGAAGCGGGCGGCGTCCCCGGCGGCCTGGGTCAGCATCACCCGCACCAGATACCCGGCCCGGCCGAAGGTGGCCACGGCGTCAAACAGAGGGGCGGAGGACTTGGTCTTGCCCGCCCGGGGATTGACAATGAACAACAGGGTCTTATCCATGAACAGTCTCCTTTACCATCGTCGCCTTTGATAATAGTCCCGCCATTATACCGCTTTTCCCGGCAGATTGCAAGCATTTGACACCGGCTGCGGGTCAGGGGCAGAAAGTGGTTATGAATGGATTGCATTTTTCGGAAGAATCTGTTAAAATTATCATTTTGTGAGGGGATTTTTCCCCAAAGGAGGAACTGTTCCATGCTGGAGCTGCAAAACATCTGCTATCGCGTGTCCACCCCCGAGGGGGAGATGGACATTCTCAGGGACATCAGCATCACCATTCCGGACCAGCGGCTGATGGTTTTCACCGGCCCCAACGGCGGCGGAAAAACCACCCTGGCCAAGATCATCATGGGCCTGGTCCAGCCCACCTCCGGCCGCATTGTGTATAACGGCCGGGACGTCACCCCGCTTTCCATCACCGACCGGGCGCGTCTGGGCATCAGCTACGGATTCCAGCAGCCGCCCCGGTTCAAGGGCATCACGGTCCACGACCTGCTGCGGCTGGCGGCGGGAAAGGAAAAGCTCTCCAAGGACCAGTGCTGCGCCTATCTGACCAAGGTGGGCCTGTGCGCCAACGACTATCTGGACCGGGAGGTGGATGTGTCCCTGTCCGGCGGCGAGGTCAAGCGCATCGAGATCGCCACCATTCTGGCCCGCCGGGGCAGTCTGATGATCTTCGACGAGCCGGAGGCGGGCATCGACCTGTGGTCCTTCGCCCGGCTGACGGAGACCTTTGAACAGATCCACCGGGAGCATCAGGCCGCCATGATCATCATCTCCCACCAGGAGCGGATCATCCAGCTGGCCGACGAGATCGCCGTGATCGCCGGGGGACGCATCGCCCACCGGGGCACCACGGAGGAGATTCTGCCGCTGATCCTGGCGGATACCCTGGGCGGCTGCCCGGTGCTGAACAGAGAGGAGGCCCGTTCATGATTACCGAAATTGACGCAAAGCTGCTGGAAAAAATCGCCGACCTGACCGGAAAGCCCGCCGGGGCCTTCAACATCCGCAAGGACATGGGCTGCGAGGCCCGGCAGTCCACGGAGCACATCGCCATCGACCCCCGGGCCGACGGCAAGCCCGGCATCGACATCCATTTCAAGGCCGGTACCAAGGGCGAGACCTGTCACATCCCCGTCATCATCAGCCAGACGGGCATGAGCGACATGGTGTATAACGACTTCTATGTGGCCGACGACTGCGACGTGAACATCGTGGCCGGGTGCGGCATCCACAACTCCGGCTGCGACGAAAGCCGCCACGACGGCATCCACACCTTCCACATCGGCAGAAACTGCCGGGTCCACTACACCGAGAAGCACTACGGCGAGGACGCCCAGGGCGAGACCGGCAAAAACGTGATGAATCCCCAGACCATCGTGTATCTGGGGGAGAACTCCACCATGCAGATGGACACCGTCCAGATCCGGGGTATTGACTCCACCCTGCGGGACACCCGGTTTTACTGCCAGGCCGGCAGCGAGGTGGTGGTCACCGAGCGCCTGCTGACCCACGGGGACCAGACCGCGGAAAGCGACATGACCATTGAGCTCAACGGCAGGGACGCCCGGGGCCGGGTGATCTCCCGCTCCGTGGCCCAGGACGGCTCCCGCCAGGTGTTCCGCCCGGTGATGGTGGGCAACAGCCAGTGCTTCGGCCATGTGCAGTGCGACTCCATCATCATGGGCGCCGCCCACATCCAGTCCGTTCCGGCCATCACCGCCAACTGTCCCGACGCCCAGCTGATCCACGAGGCCGCCATCGGCAAGATCGCCGGGGACCAGCTGCTGAAGCTGGAGACCCTGGGCCTGACCCCCGAGGAGGCCGAGGAAACCATCCTCAAGGGCTTCCTGGCGTAAAATACGCAGCAAAAACCCGCGTATCCACTGCGGATACGCGGGTTTTGGTTTGGTGCCCCGTCGGGGATTCGAACCCCGGACACCCTGCTTAAAAGGCAGGTGCTCTACCGACTGAGCTAACGGAGCGTGGCACATATACAAAAAGGATGGGGGCATCCGAAAAGGCGTGGCAGGGATGGCTGGACTCGAACCAGCGGATGAGGGAGTCAAAGTCCCTTGCCTTACCACTTGGCTACACCCCTGTGTGGAGAAAAGGAATCAGGGACTGGGATCGCTCCCAATCCCTGATATTCAGTGGGGTGGGTAAAGGGACTCGAACCCTCGACACCCGGAACCACAATCCGGTGCTCTAACCAACTGAGCTACACCCACCATATGAAAACCGCAAGGGACGCTGCCGATATGCTCCAGTAAAGAAGTGGCGCGCCAGAAGGGACTCGAACCCCTGGCCTACTGCTTAGAAGGCAGTTGCTCTATCCAACTGAGCTACTGGCGCATGAGTAAGTGGAGCGGGTGACGGGAATCGAACCCGCATCCCCAGCTTGGAAGGCTGGTGCCCTGGCCATTGTGCTACACCCGCATGCGCCCTCCGCGAAATCGTCAGCTTTGTCATGATACCATATACTGCTTGGTTCTGTCAAGAGAAAAATTGAAATTTTCCGCCCTCAGAAAATCCCAGGAAAAATCCTCGAACATCTGTTGCAAACCCGGATTTTCTGTGATATAATCAAAAAAAGTACCCGGTAAAGGAGCGGACATCATGGCCCAGCTGACCAAAATGCAGCAGAAAATCTATGACTACATCGTCCAGGCCATCCAGGACCAGGGGTATCCCCCCTCGGTGCGGGAGATTGGCGAGGCCGTGGGGCTGAAGTCCCCCTCCACGGTGCACTTTCACCTGAAGCACCTGGAGGAGCTGGGCGTCATCGGCAAGCAGGCCGGAAAGGGCCGGGCCCTGACCCTGACGGAGGCGCCCCAGGAGAACCAGGTGCCCATTGTGGGCAATGTGGCCGCCGGGTCCCCCATTCTGGCCCAGGAGTGCATCGAGGATTACCTGACCTTCGACACCGGCGGCCGGGACGGGGAGTATTTCGCCCTGCGGGTCCGGGGCGAGTCCATGATCAATGCCGGCATCCTGCCGGACGACCTGGTGGTGGTGCACCAGCAGCCCGCCGCCAACAACGGCGAGATCGTGGTGGCCCTGCTGGGGGACGAGGCCACGGTGAAGCGCCTGAAGCGGCAGGGGAGAGAGGTCTGGCTCCTGCCGGAAAACCCGGCCTATCAGCCCATCGACGGGCGGGAGGCCCGGATCCTGGGCAAGGTGGCCGCCGTCATCCGCCGGTATTGACACGCCGGGCCCAAGCCGCTATAATAATAGCCAATCAAACAGCGCGACGATCGGAAAGAGTATGCCGCGCAGCTCCGGCAAGAGAGGGACGGCCATCGGCTGCAAGCCGTCCTGCGGGGTGCGGCAGAAGGTGCGTCCGGGAGCGCGCGGGATGTGGAAGCCCGCCGCATGGCCTGCGTCAAAGGCCCTCAAGCGACAAACGAGAGTGGAACCGCGAGACATCGCCTCTCATGCCCCTGGGCATGGGAGGCTTTTTGTTTGCCATCGAAAACTGACGATTGAAGGAGAACACACCATGTATCTGTATAATTCCGCCACCCATCGGAAAGAGGAGTTCAAGACCCACACCCCCGGCCATGTGGAAATGTATACCTGCGGCCCCACGGTGTACCACTTTGCCCACATTGGCAACCTCCGCAGCTATATCATGGAGGACGTGCTGGAGAAGTACCTGCGCTACGCCGGATACAGCGTCAACCGGGTCATGAACATCACCGACGTGGGCCACCTGACCTCTGACGCCGACCAGGGCGAGGACAAGATGCTCAAGGGCGCCCGGCGGGAGCACAAAACCGTCATGGAGATCGCCCAGTATTACACCGGCGCCTTTTTCGAGGACTGCCGCAAGCTGAACATCAAGCGCCCCGACGTGGTCCAGCCCGCCACCGGCCTCATTGACGACTATATCAGGATCATCACCCGCCTGCTGGACACCGGCTATGCCTATGTGGCCGGGGGCAACGTGTATTTCGACACCAGCAAGCTGGAGCGGTACTATATCTTCAACGACCACAACGAGGAGGACCTGGCCGTGGGCGTCCGGGAGGGCGTGGAGGAGGACACCAACAAGCGCAACCGCAACGACTTCGTCCTCTGGTTCACCAAGTCCAAGTTCGAGGATCAGGCCCTGAAATGGGACTCCCCCTGGGGCGTGGGCTATCCCGGCTGGCACATTGAGTGCTCCGGCATCTCCATGAAGTACAACGGCGAGTATCTGGACCTGCACTGCGGCGGCATCGACAACGCCTTCCCCCACCACACCAACGAAATCGCCCAGTCCGAGAGCTATCTGGGCCATCCCTGGTGCCCCCAGTGGTGCCATGTGGCCCACCTGAACACCGAGGGCGGCAAAATGTCCAAGTCCAAGGGCGAATTCCTGACGGTGTCGCTGCTGGAGGAGAAGGGCTATGACCCCCTGGCCTATCGCTTCTTCTGCCTGCAAAGCCACTATCGCAAGAGCCTGGTGTTCACCTGGGAGAATCTGGACAACGCCGTGGCGGCCTATAACAAGCTGCTCTCTAAGATTGCCGCCCTGACCCCCGGCAAGGGGGAGGTGGACCCGGCGGCTCTGGAGGAGCTGAAGGCCCGCTTCACCAAGGCCATGGACAACGACCTGAACACCTCCATGGCGGTGACGGTACTCTATGACGTGCTGAAGGCCAGGACCACCGACGCCACCAAGCTGGCGGCTCTGGACAGCTTCGACCAGGTGCTGGGCCTGAAGCTGACGGAGAAGGCGGCGGCCCTGCGCAAGACCCAGGCGGCGGCTCCCGCCGCCGGCGGCTTCACCGTGGTCTGCGAGGACGGCGGCCAGGATCCCCAGGTGGAGGCCCTGATCCGGGCCCGGGCCGACGCCAAGAAGGCCAAAAACTTCGCCGAGGCCGACCGTATCCGCGATGAGCTGAAGGCCCAGGGCGTGGAGATCACCGACGTCCCCGGCGGCGTCCGCTGGAAGCGGGCATAAGTCCCCAATAAGCAGCAAGCCCGCCGCGCATTTTTCCTTCGTACCCATTGCGCATCCGGGCCGCATGGGGTATAATAAAACGTCAAATCTCTGAAAGAAAAAGGGGAGATCCATATGCAGGCAATCATACTGGCAGCAGGCATGGGCAAGCGGCTGAAGGAGCTGACCCAGGACCGGACCAAGTGCATGGTGCAGGTCAACGGGGTGGCCCTGATCGACCGGATGCTCCATCAGATCGAAAGCCGCCATCTGTCCCGCATCGTCATCGTGGTGGGCTATGAGGGCGAAAAGCTCATGGAATATATCGACACCCTGGGCATCCGGACGCCCATTGTCTATGTCCAGAACCCCATTTACGACAAGACCAACAACATCTATTCGCTGGCCCTGGCCAAGGACTATCTGTGCCAGGACGACACCCTGCTGTTTGAGTCGGACCTGATCTTCGAGGACGCCGTCATCGACCAGCTGCTGGACGATCCCCGGGAGACCCTGGCCCTGGTGGACAAGTACGAAAGCTGGATGGACGGCACCTGCGTGAAGCTGGGGTCCGATGACAGCATCGCCTCCTTCGTCCCCGGCAAGAATTTCCGGTTTGCCGAGGCCCACGAATACTACAAGACCGTGAACATCTACAAGTTCGGCCGCCACTTCTCCCGGACCCACTATGTTCCCTTCCTGGAGGCCTATTCCAAGGCCCTGGGCAACAACGAATACTATGAGCAGGTGCTGCGGGTCATCACCATGCTGGATGACCCGGAGATCCGGGCCAAGCGCCTGAATGGCCAGCTGTGGTACGAGATCGACGACATCCAGGACCTGGACATCGCCTCCTCCATGTTCGCCCAGGACCCGGACTTCCGGGTCAGCCTCATGCAGGGACGTTACGGCGGCTACTGGCGCTATCCCCAGCTGCTGGACTTCTGCTATCTGGTGAACCCCTATTTCCCGCCCCAGCGGCTGATCGACGAGATTCAGGCCAATTTCACCCCCCTGCTGACCCAGTATCCCTCCGGCATGCGGGTGAACGCCCTGCTGGCGGCCAAGAACTTCGCCGTCCACCAGCAGAACATCCTGGTGGGCAACGGCGCGGCGGAGCTGATCAAGGCCCTGATGGCCCGGCTGGAGGGGGCCACCGGCTTCATCCGCCCCACCTTCGAGGAGTACCCCAACCGCTATCAGGACCGGCCCAACGTCTGCTTCACCCCGGCGGGCCCGGACTTCCGGTACACCGCTGACGACCTGATGGCCTTCTTCGGCCCCCAGGACATCGACAACCTGGTGCTCATCAACCCCGATAACCCCACCGGCAACTATATTCCCGCCCCGGACGTGCTGCGCCTGGCGGACTGGGCGCAGGAGAAGGGCATCCGCCTGATCCTGGACGAGTCCTTTGCCGACTTTGCCGACGAGGCGGACAACACCTTCATCCGCCAGGACCTGCTGGACCGGTACAGGAGGCTGTATGTGGTCAAGAGCATCTCCAAGTCCTATGGCGTCCCCGGCCTGCGGCTGGGGGTCCTGGCCTCCGGCGACCAGGACCTGATCGCCGCCCTGAAAAAGGACGTGGCCATCTGGAACATCAACTCCTTCGCCGAGTTCTATATGCAGATCGAGGAGAAGTATAAGAAGGACTATGCCCGGTCCCTGGAGCTGATCCGGGCCGAGCGGGCCCGCTTCCGCCGGGAGCTGGAGAAGCTCCCCAACCTGCGGGTGATCCCGTCCCAGGCCAACTATCTCATGGTGGAGCTGCTGGGCGGCCTGTCCGCCCGGGCCATCACCCGAGACCTGCTGGTAAACCGCTGCATCCTGGTGAAGGACCTGTCTCCCAAGCTGGGCGGGCAGCAGTATCTCCGCCTGGCCGTCCGGGATACCCGGGACAACGACCGGCTGCTGGAGGCCCTGCGGCCCCTGTGCGGCGCATAAAAGCATACATTGCCCCCTCCGGCCGGGCCGGAGGGGGCAATTTTGTGCCGCGCTTTTTCATACCACAAAAATTTTTGTCCACTTTATATGCTAATTTGTTGGGAAATTCGACTCTTTCCGGTGGACACCCCGCCCCCCGCAGTGCTATACTATTACTGAATACGACACAGTGTCTGCTTTTTATAACATATCTTGCAACGGGGTGATACGATGAAAACCATGCGTAGAGGAACGAGTATATTGCTGTGCCTGGCGCTGCTGCTGGCGGCCCTTCCGGTGATCCTGCCGGTGTTCACATCGGCCACCGCCGCCGACGACCAGGAGGAGCAGCTGCTGGGGACCCTGAGCCAGCGGTTCGAGGCCAGCGGCCCGGGGGTCATCTCCTCCGGAGCGGGCGACGCAGGCGGCAAGTCCTACGGCGCGTACCAGTTCTCCAGCCGCAGCGACATTCCCCGGGCTTTCTTCCGGTGGTGTCAGTCCTCCTCCGATACATATTACCGCTCCATCGGCAACCGGCTGGCCGCCGCCTATGAGGCCGACGGGGGCTATGGCTCCAGCTTCGACGCCACCTGGCGGGCCCTGGCCAACGAGGACAGCGACGGCTTTATGCGGGTGCAGCGCAATTATGTCCGCCGCAGCTACTATGACCCCATCGTCCGGTCCATCGAGTCCGCCGTGCCGGGGTTCGACATGGATAACTACAGCATCGCCCTGCGCAACGTGTTCTGGTCCCGGGCGGTGCAGCACGGCGTGGGCGCGGCCTCCGGCTTCTCCAGCAGCGACGGCCGGGGCGGCGCTACCGGCGTTATTATGCGGGCCTTTGACGCACTGGGTGGCTTTGCCAACCAGCCGGAGGCCCAGCTCATCGAGGCCATCTATAACGAAAGCGGCGCCGTGCGGGAGCCCCAGTCCGACTCCCGGGGCGTGATGACCGGCCCCACCGCCGACAAATACGGCGTCACCGGCAAGGTGCTGAAGTATTACGACGGCAACTCCGGCGACGTGCAGCTGGGCGTATATGCCCGCCTGCGGATCAATGAGCCCGCCAAGGCCCAGGTGATGCTGGCGGACTACGGCTTCAAGGACGCAACGGTGGGCGAGGGCGTGTATCAGCTGCGCTCCTCCGCCAACAGCAGCCTGACGGCCACCCCCGGCTCCTCGGGCCTGACCCTGAACGCCGTCACCGGCGGCAAAAATCAGCAGTTCCGCCTGGACTATCACGCCAGCGGCTACTATACCATCACCTGCCAGGAAAACGGCCTGCGGCTCACCGCCGGTAAAAACGGCGTCACCCTGGCCAAGGCGTCCACGGACAAGGGCCAGCTGTGGAAGGCCGCCGTGTATAACAGCGGCTTTTCCCTGCAAAACCGGGGCACCGGCGCCTATCTGTCCGTGTCCTCCAACGCCGCCGGCGGCCGCCTGGTGCTGTCGGAAACCGCCCTGCAATGGCAGCTGGCCCTGGCCGGGGCCAGCTGGACCCTGGACGGCGCATCCTATCCCACGGTGAACTCCACCCTGACGGTGGGGCAGACGGGCTTCCCCTTCCGGGGCACCCTGCGCAACTCCTATAACATCCGGAGGGTGACGGTGTCCATCCTCCGCTCCAACGGCACCAACGCCATCACCCCCGCCACCGCCTCCCCCAATGCCAAGAGCTATGACCTGTCCCGGCTGGATGACGCCGTGGCCTTCTCCCGGCTGGGGGTGGGAGGCTATACCCTGGTCATCGCGGCGGAGAACACCGCCGGGGACAACTATCGCCTGGAATCCCGGTTCTATGTCACCGACGGCTCCTATGTGGTGTCCTTCGATCCCTGCGGCGGCGCCTGCTCCGAGAGCACCCGCCTGGTCTCCGCCGGTCAGAAATACGGAACCCTGCCCACCCCGGTGAAGGAGGGCTGCGCCTTTGTGGGCTGGTTCACCCAGCCGGAGGGCGGCCAGCAGATCACCGCCAACAGCACCACCGGGGCCAGCAACATCACCCTCTATGCCCACTATCAGGGGCAGTATACCTATCAGTTCCTGAACTATGACGGCTCCGTGTATGCCCAGGGGAAGCTGGCCGCCGGGCAGGCCATCCCCAGGCCCGCCGGAACCCCGGTCCGCCCCGCCGACAGCCAGTATACCTACACCTTCACCGGCTGGCAGGGCTACACCAGCGGCATGACCATCTCCGGCAACGTCACCTTCACCGCCCAGTTTGAGGCCAAGGCGGTGGAGAGCTATCCCCAGGAGATCACCACCGGGGCCTACCGCATCGCAGACGGCTATCTGCGGGCCATCCCCGTGGGCACCACCGCCCGGCAGCTGCTGGCGGGCCTGTCCCCCAGCGACTACATCACCCTGCCGGTCCAGGGTGACAGCCCCGTGGGCACCGGCATGACCGTCACCTATGCCCGGGACGGCCAGACCCTCCAGACCCTGACCACCGTGGTCACCGGCGACCTCAGCGGCGACGGCCGGGTCACCATCACCGATATGGTCCGGCTGCAGGCCCATCTGCTGGGCAAAAACACCCTCACCGGCGCTGCCCTTCAGGCGGCGGACCTGAACGGCGACGGCCAGGTCACCATCACCGACATGATCCGGCTGCAGGCGTATCTGCTGGGCCGGGGCACCATCCAACCCAACTGAGCAGGAGGGCTTGACCCATGAGAAAGAGAATTTCATCCGTCCTGGCGGGCCTGCTGGCGGCGCTGCTGCTGTGGGGCCTGGCTCCGGTAACGGCGGAGGCCGCCGGGGCCAGCTTCTCCGGCTCCGGCAGCGTCCGGGCCGGTGACAGCGTCACCGTCACCTTCACCGTCAGCGGCTCCAACATCCAGGGCATCACCGCCGTGCTGCACTACGACAGCAGCGCCCTGACCCTTACCGGCACCCGCCAGTTGGTGGGCTCCAGCTGGTCCGTGGATATGAGCGGCGGCAACCTGCTGGCCTATGACCAGTCCCTGTCCAATCCCATCACCGGCAGCGCCGCTGTGCTGGCCGTCACTTTCCAAGTGAAGTCCGGCGTGGCCGCCGGGACCCGGGTCAGCGCCACCATCACCGACATTGTGGCCACCGACGGCAACAGCGACCAGTCCCTGAACGACGCGTCCTGGGCGGCCAGCGTGGCCGCGCCCCCCTCCGGCAATGCCAATCTGGCGGGCCTGTCCTGCGGGGACTATGCCCTGTCTCCGGCCTTCTCCGCCGGAACCACGGAATACAGCGTCACCGTACCCTATGACGTGTCCCGGCTGCCCCTGGATTACCGGGCCGCCGATGGCGGGGCCGATGTATCCGTCAGCGGCAACCAGCTGTCCGTGGGCGTCAACACGGTGGTGCTGACGGTTACCGCAGCCAACGGGGCTTCCCGCCGGTATACCATCTCCGTCACCCGGCAGCCGGACCCCAACGTCACCTTAAGCAGCGACGCGTCCTTGTCGGAGCTGACCCCCTCCACGGGGCAGCTGTCCCCGGCCTTTTCCCCGGAAATCACGGAATACGCCGTGTACGTCCCCTATGAGACCTCCAAGATATCCCTTTCCGCCACCGCCAAGGACAGCAAAGCCCTGGGCGTCACCCAGCCTGACGCGTCCCTGAAGGAGGGCGACAACCTGCTGACCGTCACCTGCACCGCCGAGGACGGCACCACCCGGGACTATACGGTCCATGTAGTGCGGATGCCGGCCTTTGCCGGTACCCTGCCCCAGATCGGCCAGCCGGAGCCGGAGGATCCCTCTCCGGAGGAGCCGCAGACCCAGGCCGGCCCCTTCCGGGCCCTGTGGACAGCCCTGTGCGCCCCGGTGGACCTGCCCCTGAACCGCTGGCTCCCTATGTACGCCATTCTGGCCGCCGGGCTGGTGGTCCTGCTGGTGCTGCTGTTCTTCATGGGCCGGGCCGTGGGCATTGCCCGCAGCCGCCGCCGTCTGCCGGACCGCTTGGCCCAGATGGAGCCGCCCCAGTCCCCGGCGGAACCGGAACCTGCGCAGGAAACGCCGGAGTCTGTGCCGGAACCTGTACCGGAACCGGAGCCCCCCGCCGCTTCGGAGGAGACGCCGGTTCCCCCGGTGATCGTGCCGGAAAGCGTCCCGGCGGAGGAAGCCCCCGCCCCGGAGGCTGTCACGCCGCCGGAGGAGGAAGTCCCGGCTGAGGAGACCCCGGCAGAAGAAACTCCGGCTGAACCGGAGCCTGCCCCGGAACCGGAACCCGCTCCCCAAACGCCGGAGGAAGCCCCGGAGGAGCCGGGGGACAAGCCCCGGACCCTGGATCACGACAGCCTGGACGCCCTGCTGGAGGAGATCCGCAATATGGAGCCCTGATTTGAGACAGTCAAAGAGGCCCCCGTTTTCGCTGAGCGAAAACGGGGGCCTCTTTCACGATTATGCAAATTCCATGGGCGTCCGGGTGCAGACCTCCCGGATCTTGCCCTGCAAGCGCTTCAGGTCCTGGAAGGTCTCCGGCTTCTTGCCCGGGTCCCGCAGCAGGGCCGCCGGGTGATACAGGGCCGTCATCCATATGCCGTTTTTCTCAAAAAACTGCCCGTGTTCCTGGGTGATCTTAAAATCCGGCCTGATGATCTCCGCCGCGCTGATGCGGCCCAGGCACACCAGGATTTTCGGCTGCATCAGCTCCAGCTGCCGCCGCAGATACCCGCTGCACGCGTCCCTTTCCGTGTTCAGGGGGTCCCGGTTCTGGGGCGGGCGGCACTTGACGCTGTTGGTGATATAGATCTGCTGCCGCCGCAGGCCGATCATGGCCAGCATATCGTCCAGCAGCTTCCCGGCGGCCCCCACAAAAGGCTCGCCCTGCCGGTCCTCGTTGGCTCCCGGGGCCTCGCCCACCAGCAGCACCTCCGCCCTGGGGTCTCCCACGCCGAACACCACGTTGGTCCGGGTATCCGCCAGGCCGCAGGCCCGGCAGCTCATGCACTGCTGCCGCAGCTGCTCCCACTGATCCATATCTTTCCTCCTTCCCCGCGTATCACAGCCCCGCCCCCGGGACAAAATGAGAGCGAAGGGGGGGTGCGGCTGTGTATTGGCTGTGGCTGTTTTGTCTGTATAGCTTTCTGGGATACCTGCTGGAGAAGGCGTTTGCCGCCGCCACCGGCTCCCGGCACCAGGTGCGCAAGTGCTTTCTCCTGCTGCCCCTGTGCCCGGTGTACGGCCTGGCCATGCTGGCGGTGCTGCACCTGCCTGCCGATCTGCGCCGGGGGTTTTTCCGCCTGGCCCTCTATGGCGGCCTTACGGCCACTGCCGTGGAATACGCCGTCCACTTTCTCTATGACAAGCTCCTGGGCGTCATGTTCTGGGATTACGGCAGCACCCACATGGACCTGAACCGCCGGGTCTGCGTGCCCTTTGCGGTGATATGGGGTCCGTTGACGGCCTTCGCCCTCCGGCAGGTGCAGCCCCTGCTGCACCCCATCGCCCTGCACGCCCCCGCCGGGGCGGGACTGGCCCTGCTGCTGGTGCTGACGGCGGACAGCTTCTTCACCGTCCGCCTGCTGCGCCGGACCCACAACGTGGACCTGCTGGGTTTGCCCAACCTGCTGGCGTCTCTGCGTTAGCCCAGCACCCGGTCCAGCCAGGCCCCGATGTCGCCGTACACCGTATCCCGCATGGCGGCCTCGTTGAGAATTTCATGCCGCAGGCCGGGATACAGCTTCAGGGTCACGTCCCTGATCCCCGCCCGTTTGAAGGCGTCGTGGGTCCGCCGGACACCGGCTCCCATGTCGCCCACCGGGTCGTCCTGCCCGGCGATCAGCAGGATGGGCGCGTCCTTGTCCATTTTGTCGATATTCCGGGGCGTCTGGTTGAACCGCAGCCCCCGCAGCATCTGGCGGAACAGGCCCACCGTGGCGTCCGCGCCGCACAGGGGGTCCGCCATATACCGGTCCACGTTGTCCGTGTCGGCGGACAGCCAGTCGTTGGGGGTCCGGGGCTTGTCGCCGAAGGCCTTGTTATAGGCCCCAAAGGCCATGTTCGTCACCATCTTGCTGACGGCGTCCGGCCCCTTGAGCCCGGACAGAATTCCCGCCAGCAGCAGGCCGCCCCGGATGGTCATCTCCGGCTGCCAGCCGGTGCCCATGATGATGGCGGCGTCCACCGTGCCGGGATAGCGGATCAGGTACGACCGGGACAGGAACGACCCCATGCTGTGGCCCATCAGCAGGATGGGCAGATCCGGATACTGCTCCCGCAGCCGGTCATGGAGCAGGTGGATGTCGTCCACCACCGTCTCCCAGGTGCTGCCGTCGCCGAAATACACCGGCGTGCCGCCCTCCGGCAAGGACTTGCCGTGGCCCAGATGGTCGTGTCCCGCCACCAGGATGCCCCGATCATTGAGATACCGGGCAAAATCGTCATACCGCAGGATGTGCTCCGCCACGCCGTGGGCGATCTGTAAAACGGCAATGGGCTCCCGGTCCGCCGGGGTCCACTGTGCCCCGTGAAGTTGGGTGTGGCCGTCGCTGGAAAGAAAGGTAAATTCCTGGAAATCCGTCATGGTAATCCTGTCCTTTCTGTGTTATAATACCCTATATTAGCATACTCTGAAACAAAAAGAAAGAGGAGACTTCTATGGGAACCTATATTCTGGCGCTGGACCAGGGGACCACCAGCTCCCGGGCCATCGTGTTTGACCGCCGGGGCGACATTGTGTCCAAGGCCCAGTTTCCCTTCCGCCAGCTCTATCCCCAGCCCGGCTGGGTGGAGCATGACCCCATGGAGATCTGGGAGACGGAGCGCCGTGCGGCAGCCCAGGCCGCAGCCGGGCTGGAGGGGGAGGTGGCCGGCATCGGCGTCACCAACCAGCGGGAGACCACCATCCTCTGGGACAAGACCACCGGCCGGCCGGTATATAACGCCATCGTCTGGCAGTGCCGCCGGACGGCGGAGTTCTGCGAGGAGCTGAAGCGCCGGGGGCTGGAGGAGCGCATCCAGTCCGCCACCGGCCTGCTGATCGACGCCTACTTCTCCGCCACCAAGATCCGCTGGGTGCTGGACAACGTCCCCGGCGCCCGGGAAAAGGCGGACCGGGGAGAGTTGCTGTTCGGCACGGTGGAGACCTGGCTCATCTGGCAGCTGACCGGCTCCCACGTCACGGACTACTCCAACGCCTCCCGCACCATGCTCTTTGATATCCACCGCCTGTGCTGGGATGCGGAGCTCTGCGAGCTGCTGGAGATACCCATGTCTATTCTGCCCCTTCCCGTGGCCAATAGTCAGGTGTACGGCCTGGTGAAAAAAGGCATCCCGGGCCTGGAAAAGCTGGCGGGGGTACCGGTGTGCGGCGCGGCAGGGGACCAGCAGGCTGCCCTGTTCGGCCAGACCTGCTTCCGCCCGGGCGAAGCCAAGAATACATACGGCACCGGCTGCTTCACCCTGATGAACGTGGGGGAAAAGCCCGTCCGCAGCCGGGCGGGGCTGGTGACGTCCGTGGCCTGGCAGGTGGAGGGCCGCACGGCCTACGCCCTGGAGGGCAGCGTTTTCAACGGCGGCAGCACCATCCAGTGGCTGCGGGACGAGCTGCACCTGATCGACTCCGCCCCGGAGTGTGACCGTCTGGCGGAGTCCGTGGAGGACTCCGGCGGCGTGGTGGTGGTCCCGGCCTTCACCGGCCTGGGGGCGCCCTATTGGGATATGTACGCCCGGGGGGCCATCCTGGGCGTCACCCGGGGCACGGGCCGGGCCCACATCGCCCGGGCGGTGCTGGAGTGCATCGCCTATCAGGTGACGGACCTGATGCTGGCCATGCGGCAGGACGCCGGGTGCGACATCACCGCCCTGCGGGTGGATGGCGGGGCCAGCGTGTCGGACATTCTCATGCAGCTGCAGGCGGATCTGCTGCGCATCCCCGTGGACCGGCCCCGGATGGTGGAGACCACCGCCTTTGGCGCGGCGGCCCTGGCTGGCCTCAGCTGCGGCGTGTGGAGCGGCCTGGAGGAGCTGACCCGTCTGCGCCGGAGCCAGCGGGTGTTTGAACCCCTGCGGCCCCAGGCGGACTGCGACCGGGACTATCGCCTGTGGAAGCGCGCCGTGTCCCGTGCATCCGACTGGATTGAGCATTGACAAAACCGCCCACCCTGGTGTATAATGGTCCTAATTAAGCATTAATCAGAATCTGAAAGGAGATCATTGCTATGGCATTTTTTGATGAACTGACCAAGAAGGCCCAGCTGGTGGCCGGTGCGGCTGCCGAAAAGGCCAAGGATCTGGCGGAGACCGCCACCGAGAAGGCCAAGGCTGCCACCGACGCCGCCAAGGTGAACATGGAAATTCTCTCCGAGCAGCGTGAGATCGAGAAGAACTACCGGGCCATCGGCGAGTGGTTCGTCTCCGAGTTTCAGGGTGAGCTGCCCGACGCCGTGAAGGACGTTGTGGCCGCCGTCAACGCCTCCAAGGAGAAGATCGCCCAGCTGGAGGCCGCCAAGCGCAAGGGGGAAACCCAGGACGAGGAGCCCCAGGAGGAGTCCGGCGACGCCAAGACCTGCTCCGTATGCGGCACTGTGTCCGACAGCAACTTCTGCCCCCACTGCGGCGCCCCCATGGGCAAGTAAACAACCGATTTAACCGGAAAAGCACGGCTTCGGCCGTGCTTTTCTTTTTATCCCCAAAGGGCAAGCCCTTTGGGGATAAAAGGCTTGCAGTCTGCTGCGCGCATAATTTGTTCGCTGAAAGCGAACAAATTCCACACTTGCAGACTGAGAAGTATTTTCGCCCAGGTACACGCCCCGGGCGAAAATGATCTCACTTGATTTGCCGCCTGCGGGCGGCAAACTCTGCGAGGCTTTTTGGATAGTCTCAGCAAAACCTCCGGCTAAGCCGGAGGTTTTGATGCATTTATGACTGCTGCTCCGGTGGCTGATCCTGATCCCGGTTCACATAGCAATACGCCTCGGTGGGCATATTCCGGCGGCGCAGACGCCGGTCCACCAGATACTTTACCAGCACCTGCAAACAGGCAAACACCGGCACGCCCAGGAACATACCCAGCACGCCGCCGAAGCCGCCGCCCACCAGAATGGCCACCACCACCCAGAAGCTGGAGATGCCCGTGGCGTCGCCCAGGATCTTGGGGCCCAGGATGTTGCCGTCGAACTGCTGCAAAACGATGACGAAGATCACGAAGATCAGGCACTTCTTGGGGCTGACCAGCAAAATCAGGAAGGCGCTGGGCACCGCGCCCATGAAGGGGCCGAAGAAAGGAATCACGTTGGTAACGCCCACGATCAGGCTCACCAGCGGGGCATAGGGCATGCCCAGAATGGTGCAGCCGATGAGACACAGAATGCCGATGATGAGAGAGTCCAGCAGCTTTCCGCGGACGAAGCCGCTGAAGATGCCGTCGGCCCGGCGAACGGCCCGGGCGATCCAGCGGGCGTGGGCCTCCTTGCACACGCCGTACAGCAGCTTGCAGCAGCGGGCCAGGCTCTGCTCCTTCATGGCCAGCATATACACCGACACGATGATGCCCACCAGGAAGTCCATGGCGAAGCTCACCAGCCCCCAGATGCCGGAGATCACGCCGCCGGTGATGGTGGTGAGCATCTGCTGGGCGCCGGGCAGCACCTTGTTGGTCAGCAGGTCCAGCAGATTCTGGTAATAGGTCTCCAGATTCTCGTTGACCCAGTCCTCCACCTTGGGGTTCTTATCCAGCAGGTTCGTGATCCAGCCGTAAATCTTGTTGTAATACGTCTCGGCGTTGTTGATGAGCATCACCACGCTGTCGATGAGCTGGGGGATCACCACGCTGAACATCAGATACAGCAGCAGCAGCACAATGGCCCAGGTCAGCAGAATGCTGACGGCCCGCAGCCACCCGGCGGCGTGGGGGATGGTCTTCCCTTCCAGCCTCTTGATCCGGTGCAGGCCCGAAAGAATGAGCTTTTCAAACCAGTTGACGATGGGGGCCAGCAGATAGGCCATCACCAGGCCCACCAGCACCGGCGACAGAATGGACGCCAGCTTGGACAGCAGCCGCTGCAGTGCGCCGCTCATATAGAACGTGTCGTAAAACACCAGAATGGCGCAGACGGTGAGAAAGATCGTCAGACCCCATTTCAGGTAGCCGCTCTTACCCTTCATATTGTTTTCTCCTTTGTTGGCCCGGTCGGGCCTGATTTACTGCTTTACATGATAGCGTAAAAGGCCGTGGTTTGCAATGCCGGGGACGTGAACGTTTTGTTAAAAATCGGCATCCCAGGGAAAAAGCGCCGGGACGGGGGTCCGCGTCCCGGCCTGTCCCGGGGAAAAATCGGGACAAAACCCGGCTTTTGCGGGATGTCCCGCCGGAAACCGGGACAATTCTGGCCAAAACCGGCGGAAATCCAAAATTTATTCTTTACAACCGGCGCATTTTGTGCTATCGTATCAGAGTACGCTGTGTGCGTGCCATGCCCCTTGCCTTAGTCCCGTGGATGCTCTGCCTGTCCCGGCACTCAGGATGCGGGCGCAATAAAAGAAAGGTGGAAACACAACTATGATGTTGAAAGATCAGAAGACCTCCATCATCGAGGCCAACCGCACCCACGAGACCGACACCGGTTCCCCCGAGGTCCAGGTCGCTATCCTCACCGAGCGCATCAACCAGCTCACCGCGCACCTGAAGGTTCATCCCCATGACTTTCACAGCCGCCGCGGCATGCAGATGATGATCGGTAAGCGCCGTCGTCTGCTGGACTATCTGGCCAAGAAGGACATTGAGCGTTATCGTGCCCTGATCGCCAAGCTGGGTCTGCGTAAGTAAGCTGAAGACAGGGTGGTGTGCCCCGTGCGCACCACCCTTCTTTCACACCATCCCTGCCCGCGTGCGGAGCCGATCAAAGCCTTTAGCAGTTGAAAAAACGCCGGAATTTCCGGATTTTCCGGCATTTTTTCAAGTGCTAAACGGCCCCGGCTCCCATGCGGAAAAATCCAAATGAAAAGGAGCCAAACCATGTCTACCATCATCACCCACCGGCAGTTCCCCCATTACCACAAGTACACCATGGACCTGGCGGGCCGCCCCCTGACCCTGGAGGTGGGCAAGCTGGCCGAGCTGGCCAACGCCGCCGTTATGGTCACCTATGGCGAGACCAGCGTGCTGTGCTGCGTCACCGCCGCGCCCCGTCCCCGGGACGGCATCGACTTCTTCCCCCTGAGCGTGGACTTTGAGGAGAAGCTGTACGCCGTGGGCCGCATCCCCGGCAGCTTCAACCGCCGGGAGGGCCGCCCCGGCGAGAAGGGCATCCTCACCAGCCGCGTCATCGATCGCCCCATCCGCCCCCTGTTCCCTCACGACTTCCGCAACGACGTGTCCGTTATGTGCACCGTCATGAGCGTGGACCACGACTGCTCCCCGGAGATCTGCGGCCTGATCGGCACCTCCGCCGCCCTGGCCATCTCCGACATTCCCTGGAATGGCCCCGTGGGCGCTCTGAAGGTGGGCCTGGTGGACGGGAAGCTGGTGTTCAATCCCACCAGCGAGCAGCGCAAGGTCAGCGATCTGGACGTGACGGTGGTGTCCACCGGCAAGAAGGTGGTCATGATCGAGGCCGGCGCCAACCAGGTGCCCAACGACGTGATGTTCGAGGCCATCCGCATGGCCCATGAGGAGAACCAGAAGCAGATTGCCCTGATCGGCCAGATGGTGGCCGAGATCGGCAAGCCCAAGTTCGACTATCCCCATGCGGACTTCGACGAGGAGCTGTTCCAGAAGATCGTGGATGCCACCATGGACCAGGCCAAGGCCGCCATGGACACCGACGACAAGAACGTTCGCGAGGCCCGCTGGAACCAGCTCATCGAAAAGTGGCACGAGCTGTTCCTGGAGGACTATCCCGAGATGGACAAGTATCTGGACGAGATCACCTATAAGTTCCAGAAGAAGATCGTCAAGGCCTGGCTGCTGGAGGGCCACCGGGTGGACGGCCGCCAGAAGAACGAGATCCGGCCCCTGGCCGCCGAGGTGGGCGTGCTGCCCCGGGTCCACGGCTCCGGCCTGTTTACCCGCGGCCAGACCCAGGTGCTGTCCGTCGCCACCCTGGATACCCTGTCCGCCAACCAGAAGCTGGACACCATCTGGGAGGAGACCGAGAAGCGGTATATGCACCACTATAACTTCCCCGGCTACTCCGTGGGCGAGGCCAAGCCCGCCCGCAGCCCCGGCCGCCGGGAGATCGGCCACGGCGCACTGGCCGAGCGGGCCCTGCTGCCGGTGATCCCCCCGGTGGAGGAGTTCCCCTATGCCATCCGCGTGGTGTCTGAGGTGGTGTCCTCCAACGGCTCCACCTCCCAGGGCTCCATCTGCGGCAGCACCCTGGCCCTGATGGACGCCGGCGTGCCCATTTCCGCCCCGGTGGCCGGCATCTCCTGCGGTCTGATCCAGGACGACGACGGCTCCTTCACCACCTTCATCGACATTCAGGGCGTGGAGGACTTCCACGGCGAGATGGACTTTAAGGTGGCCGGCACCAAGAAGGGCATCACCGCCATCCAGATGGACCTGAAGAACGACGGTCTGACCATGGAGATCATCAAGAATGCTCTGGACATCACCTACGACGCCCGGTGCCAGATCCTGGACCAGATCATGCTGCCCTGTATCGCCGAGCCCCGGCCCGAGGTCAGCAAGTACGCTCCCAAGATGGTCACCCTGCACATCGACCCCGACAAGATCCGGGAGGTCATCGGCAAGGGCGGCAGCGTCATCCAGAAGATCGTGGCCGAGTCCGGCGCCAAGATCGACATCGACGACGACGGCACCATCCACATTGCCTCCCCCGACGCCGAGAGCTGCGCCATCGCCAAGAAGTGCATTGACGACATCGTGTTCGTGCCCGAGGTGGGCCAGCTGTACTACGGCCGCGTGGTGCGCCTGATGACCTTCGGCGCCTTCGTGGAGCTGGCTCCCGGCAAGGACGGCCTGGTACACATCTCCAAGCTGGCCGACAAGCGCATCGAGAAGGTGGAGGACGCCTGCAAGGTGGGCGACATGATGTGGGTCAAGGTCACCGAGATCGACGAGAAGGGCCGGGTGAACCTGAGCCATAAGGACGCCATGAAGGAGATCCGGGCCAAGGAAGCCGCAGGCGAGATCATCAAGTAAATAACCGCCGACAGACAGTAGATTCATATGTATATACACCCGCCGATTCCGCGCAACGGAATCGGCGGGTGCTGTCATATACTGGAAACAGACGACACAAGAAGAAAACCTGTCCGTATAGCACGGACAGCTGCATGGCATGCGTACCACAATATATGGTCATATCGACAGAAATCTGCACCATATATCACAGAAAAACAATTTCTAAAATTTTTGTGTCGCCCATTGAAAAACAATAAAAGATATGTTAAAATACTAACTTAACAGGTAGGAAGCCCTAACCTTAATGTAGTATAGCTTTGTTGCTAATATACAATATTATACTCTGTCAGGATGGAAAAATCGTTCAAACGGTTGTAAAGGAGGACGCTATGCCGAGAGGAGCACAGCCCAAGGTCGCCGAAAGAGAGAATCGGATGACCTATGCAGCCATCAGGCTGTTTTTGGAAAACGGATATGAACGGACCACCACCGCCGCCATCGCGCAGGCAGCGGGTATGTCCCAGTCCGCGTTTTTCGCAGTATTCGCCAACAAAGAGGCGCTGCTGCTGAAGCTGACCAAGTGGATGTACGAAAAGCAGTTCGCCGTTACGCACGAGTTGCTGGGGAAGGACTATGACCCGGTGATGTTCTACGCCGTGGAGCCTGCCATCCAGCTGTATATTGCCGAAAAGACCGAGGGGCTGCGGGAGCTGTATGTCTCCTCGTACTCCTATGCGGCCACCGCCAACTATATACACCAGGTGGTGACGGACAAGCTGGTGGATCTGTTCGGGAAGGATCATCCCGGCTATACCCGGCAGGATTTCTATGAACTGGAGCTGGCTACCTCCGGCATGCTGCGCAGCTTCATGGCCCGCAAGTGCGACCGGAGCTTCACCATGGAGCAGAAGCTGCGGCGGTTCCTGACCTGCGGCATGACCATATACGGCGTGGCCCCGGAAAAGCAGCAGGAGGTCATCGACCGGGTGCTGAAAATGGACCTGAAGTCCGTGGCCGATCAGCTGATGGCCCAGGCCATGGCCCAGTCCCAGGAGGAGTTCCAGGAGGCCGAGCGCAAGGGCAAGGCCCTGGAAGCTGCCAGACGTGGCTGATTTTTCCTATATCGTTCTGGACCTGGAGTGGAACCAGCCTCTGAATCCGGACAGCGCCATACGGGAGCCGTTTTTCTTCGACTCGGAGATCATCGAGATCGGGGCCCTGCGGCTGGATGAGCGGTTCCGGGAGACCGGCAGCTTCAAGACCTTCATCCGCCCCCGGTTTTATCCCCACATGAACGGTGATGTGGTGCAGCTGACGAAGATCCGGGCCCAGGACCTGGAAAAAGCCCCGGAATTTCCCCGGGCCTATGCCGAGTTCATGGAGTGGTGCGGGGAGGACTGCTGCCTGTGCACCTGGGGGCCGGACGACATTCCGGTGCTGATGGACAACCTGCTGATGCACGGAATGGACGCGGAGATGCCCTGCTGCTATGATCTGCAGCGGATTTTCGGCCACGAGATCATGCGGGACGACCGGCAGTGCTCCCTGGAGCGGGCGATGGAATTGCTGAAGCTGACCCCGGACCGTGCCCACGACGCCCTGAACGATGCGCGGAATACCGTGCAGATCTGCGGGCGGATGGACCTGGACGGGTGCATGGACGAATACGGCCTGCGGTATGTGCAGTATCCCCAGGACCGGGCGGCCGGACTGGTGCAGGGGCGGGTGTATGCCTCCCTGGCCCAGGGCCAGGGGGACCCGGCCATGACGGAGGTGTGCTGCCCCTACTGCGGGGAGACGGTGACCCTGGGCCAGTGGGCCAGGAAGGACCCCCGGACCCTGCTGGCCTATGGCCGGTGCAGTCAGGAGGACGAGCTGTGCGGCATTTATCGCCACACCCGGACGGCGGCGGGCCTGCGCCTGGGCCGCATGGTGCTGGAGATGAACGACGACCTGTGGGACACCTATCAGACCTGCCTGGAGCGGCAGGGGTAATTGTTGGAATGTGAAAACCGGCTCCGGCGCGATGCGCCGGAGCCGGTTTTGTTTACTTGCCCAGTCTGCGCTGGATGAGCTTCACCAGCTCCACAATGGGGATCACCAGCACCGCCAGGGCCAGGGCGATGCCGTACTCCGTCCAGCTGACGGGGGTGAAGCCGAAGGCGGCGGCGATGGGCGGCACCTCCAGCACCACGGTGGTCAGCACCAGGGAGCCCAGCATGGCGGCCCAGAGGACCTTGTTGTGGCCCCGGAGGGTGAACACACTGCGCCGCTGGGAGCGCATATTGAAGCTGTGGAAAATCTCGCACATGCTCATGGTCAGGAAGGCCATGGTCATGCCGTGGGGGGAGACGCCCCGGGGCATTTCAAAGCATCCCGCCTCCATGCAGTGGCCGATGATGTAGGAGGCCATGGTGATGACGGTGATAAGGATGCCCTGATAGGCGATGTCGAAGCCCAGGCCGCCGGAGAAGATGCCGTCCTTGGCGGAGCGGGGCGGGCGGCGCATGATATCCGGCTCCGGGCGCTCCATGCCCAGGGCCAGGGCCGGGAAGCAGTCGGTGATCAGGTTGATGAACAGCAGATGGACGGGGTTGAGGAGGGTGAAGCCCAGCAGGGCGGAGAAGAACACCCCCAGCACCTCGCTCATGTTGCTGGCCAGCAGGAAGCCGATGGCCTTGCGGATGTTGTCGTAAATCCGGCGGCCCTCGGCCACGGCGCCCACGATGGTGGCGAAGTTGTCGTCGGAGAGGACCATGTCCGCCACGTTTTTGGTGACGTCGGTGCCGGTGATGCCCATGCCGATGCCGATATCGGCGGACTTGATGGAGGGGGCGTCGTTGACGCCGTCGCCGGTCATGGCGGTGACGGCTCCCCGGCGGCGCCAGGCGCTGACGATGCGGACCTTGTGCTCCGGCTGGACCCGGGCATAGACGCTGTAGCGGTCCACGTTTTGAGTAAGCTCCTCATCGCTGAGGGCATCCAGCGCCGCGCCGGTGATGGCCTGGGAGGGGTCGGAGAGAATGCCCAGCTGGCGGGCGATGGCCACGGCGGTGTCCTGGTGGTCGCCGGTGATCATCACCGGGCGGATGCCTGCCTGGCGGCACTCCTCAATGGCGGGCTTCACCTGGGGCCGCACCGGGTCGATCATGCCGGTAAGGCCGATGAAGCAGAGTTCCTGCTCTAAGTGCGCGGGGGTCTGATCCTCCGGCGCGCCGTCTGGCCAGGGGCGGCTGGCGGCGGCCAGCACCCGCAGGGCCTGGGCGGCCATGCGGTGGTTATCCGCCAGAATTTCCCGGCGGCGGTCATCGGTCAAGGGCAGAGCCTGTCCGCCCTCCCAATAGTGGGTGCAGCGGGCCAGCACCTGGTCCGGCGCGCCCTTGGTATACTGCACCACGCCCTGGGGGGTCCGGTGAATGGTGGACATCATCTTGCGGCCGGAGTCGAAGGGGGCCTCGCCGATGCGGGGGCGCTCCTGCTCCAATTGGAGCTTGGGCAGTTGATGCTCCGCGGCGAAGGACACCAGGGCCGCCTCCGTAGGCTCCCCCTGGACGGAGCCGTCGGGGTTCAGGACGGCATCGCTGCACAGGGCCATGGCGGAGGCCAGCAGGGCGGTGTCCCCGGTGTGGTCCACCACGGTCATCTTGTTCTGGGTCAGGGTGCCGGTTTTGTCGGAACAGATCACCTGGGTACAGCCCAGAGTCTCCACCGCCGTCAGGCGGCGGATCACGGCATTGCGGCGGCTCATGCGGGTGACGCCGATGCTGAGCACCACCGTTACCACCGTGGCCAGGCCCTCGGGAATGGCGGCCACCGCCAGGGATACGGCCACCATGAAGGTCTCCAGAATGCCGGACAGGGAGAAGTCCCCGGCCACGATCAGGTCAAACACGAAGATGAACACGCAGATGCCCAGCACCAGCCAGGACAGGGTCTTGCCCAACTGGGTCAGCTTCTTTTGCAGGGGGGTCTCCTCCTGCTCCGTCCGGGCCAGGACGCCGGCGATCTTGCCCATCTCCGTGTCCATGCCGGTGGCGGTGACCACCATGCGGCCCCGGCCGTAGGCCACGGTGGAGCCCATATAGGCCATGTTCCGGCGGTCGCCCAGGGTCACCTCGCCGGTAAGGGCCTCCGGGGACTTGGCGGAGGGGACGCTTTCGCCGGTGAGGGCGGCCTCCTCAATTTGCAGGGAGGCACAGGCCAGCAGCCGTCCGTCGGCGGGGACGGCGTCCCCGGCCTCCAGCAGGACGATGTCGCCGGGTACCAGGCGGCTGCTCTCCAGCTCCGTGACGGAGCCGTCCCGCAGGACCTTGCTGGTGGCGGCGGTCATGGATTGCAGAGCCTCGATGGCGGCCTCGGCCTTGCTCTCCTGGAACACGCCCAGGACGGCGTTCAGCAGCACCACCGCCAGGATGATCAGCACCTCGGTAAAGGGCTCGTGGGACAGGTAGTTGGTGACGGCGGACACGGCGGCGGCGGCCATGAGGATCAGCAGCATGGGGTCCTTCAGCTGCTGCAGAAAACGCTGAAGCAGGGTGGCCTTGGGGGCCTCCCGCAGGCGGTTGGGGCCGTACTGCCCCAGGCGGGTCTCCGCCTCCCGGCCGGAAAGGCCGGTCTCGGCGGCGTGCAGGTCCTCCAGGACCTGCCGGGGGGATTGGTTGTACTCCTTGTGCATACGCTTCACTCCTTATAGTAGGATCATACCCGCCGGAGGAAAATAAAAGACTCATGCACAGGCAAAGCCTATGCATGAGTCTCATTCTTTCAAAGCAGTCCGGGCGCAGAAGCGCCGTTTTGACGAAACTGCCTAACCCCAAAGCGGGGCGGAATTACTCCCTCACAGCGGTATTCGATTGGAAGTATTATACCAGGCCCGGCCCCCTGCGTCAAGTAAAGGATTTGTAAAGTATGGGGGAGCACAGGGGTGGGGGACACCTTTTTGATAAAATCTTTGCGTCCTGGCTTGCCTTTTCGCCGGGAATATGATATAATGCATTGCCAATAGCCCTCCAAAAATGCACGGATGGCTTTTGAAAACGATAACAAAGGAGTATTTACCCATGAAAAAGTTTCTCACTATGCTGCTGGCCCTGGTGATGGTCCTGTCCCTGGCGGCCTGCTCCTCCCAGAAGGGCGGCGACGTCAACGGCGGCTTCCCCGCCAGCGCCCTGGATCTGCTGACCGCCGTGTGGAACGCCTATCCCGAAAGCGAGAAGTTCTCCGTGGTGGGCGGCAGCCTGGATAACCCCGTAGACAACGCCCCCGGCGCTTTCCCGGTGGACGATGCCGACAATCTGGACTATATGCTGCACTTCCCCGCCGACAAATCCGATCTCATTGACGACGCCGCGTCGCTGACCCACATGATGAACGCCAACAGCTTTACCTGCGGCGCGTTCCATGTGAAAAACAGCGGCGACGTCTCCGCTGTGGCCGACGCTCTGCGCCAGAATGTCCAGAACACCCAGTGGATGTGCGGCTTCCCTGACAAGCTGGTGGTCCTCACCTATGGCGAGTATGTGGTGGCGCTGTTCGGCGCCGACGACCTGGTGGACGACTTTGTCAACACCATGACCGCCACCTACACCGGCGTCCAGACCGCCTGCGACGAGCCCATCCAGTAACCCGCCGCGGCCATGCTGTTTTCCAGTCTGCCGTTTCTCTTCTATTTTCTTCCCTGCGCCCTGGGGCTTTATTTTCTGGCCCCAAGGCGGCTGAAAAATGCCGCTCTGCTGCTGTGCAGCCTGGTGTTCTACGCCTGGGGCGAGCCCCGGTTCGTGCTGTTCATGGCCGCCGCCATTTTACAGGGCTATGCCGCCGCCCGGCTTATGGAGCGGTATCCCGCCCGCAGGCAGCTGCTGCTGACCCTGTCCGCCGTGCTGAGCCTGGGGATGCTGGCCTACTGCAAATACGCCGACTTCCTGATCTCCGGCTTCAACGCCGTCACCGGGCTGTCGGTGCCTCTGCTGCGGATGGCCCTGCCCATCGGCATCAGCTTCTATACCTTCCAGATCCTCAGCTATGTCATCGACGTGTACCGGGGGGACGCCCCGGCCCAGCGGAATCTCATTGACCTGGCGGCGTATATCGCCATGTACCCCCAGCTGGTGGCGGGCCCCATCGTCCGCTACGCCGACGTGGCCCCCCAGCTGCGAAGCCGCACCCACACGGTGCAGGACGCGGCTCTGGGTGCCCGCCGCTTTGTGCTGGGCCTGGGGAAAAAGGTACTGCTTGCCAACGTCCTGTATGAGCTGGTGACGGTGTATCAGCAGAGCGGGCAGAAAACGGTGCTGCTGACCTGGCTGTACGCCGCGGCGTATATGCTCCATGTGTACTTCGACTTCTCCGGCTACAGCGACATGGCCATCGGCCTGGGCCGCATCATGGGCTTCCGCTTTGCCGAGAACTTCCGCTATCCCTTTGTGTCCGGCAGTCTCACGGAATTCTGGCGGCGCTGGCACATCTCCCTGGGCTCCTGGTTCCGGGACTATGTGTATATCCCCCTGGGCGGCAGCCGGGTGGGTAAGGCCCGCTGGGTGCGGAACCTGGTGATCGTGTGGGGCCTGACGGGCCTGTGGCACGGGGCCGCCTGGAACTTCGTGGCCTGGGGCCTGTATTTCGCCGTATTTCTGCTGCTGGAAAAGCTGTTTCTGGGCCGGTGGCTGAAGCGTGTCCCGGTGCTGGGCCATGTGTATGTGCTGCTGGCGGCGCTTTTCAGCTTCGTGCTGTTTGATGCCGCGTCTGTCCCCGCCGCCCTGGGGACCGCCGGGGGCCTGCTGGGCCTGGGTGGCCTGCCCCTGTGGGACTGCGGCGCCCTCTACTATCTGCGCAGCTATGCCCCGGTGCTGGCGCTGGCCGCCGTGGGGTCCACGCCGCTGCCTGCCGCCCTGTGCCGCCGCATGGCCGCCGGACGGGCAGGCCGTGTGCTGGACGCTCTGGAGCCTGCGGCGCTGCTGGCCCTGCTGGCGGTGTGCACGGCGTTTCTTGTCAGCGGCTCCGCCAATCCCTTCCTGTATTTCCGGTTCTGAGGAGGTGCACATGAAGACCAAGCAAATCATCACCGTGTGCCTGCTGGCGGCGTTTCTGGCGGGCTTTGGCCTGTGGTCCGTTCTACGGACGCCGGATGCCGTGTCCCAGGCGGAGCGCCGCCCCCTGGCCCAGTGGCCGGAGCTTACCGTCTCCGGCTTCCTGTCCGGCCAGTATGCCGGCAAGCTGGAGCACGCCGCCGCCGACCAGTTCCCCCTGCGGGAGCAGTTCCGTACCCTGCGCTCCCTGGTGTCCTATGACCTGCTGGGCCAGCGGGACGTGGACGGGGTGTATCTCTCCGATGGCTATGCCGCCAAGCTGGACTTCCCCCTGAATACCGGTTCCGTGGACCGGGCCGCCCAGCGCTTCCGGTATGTGTACGACACCTATCTGGCCGGGACGGAGGCCAACGTCTATCTCTCCGTGATCCCGGACAAGGGGTATTTCCTGGCCCCGGCCTCCGGCCGCCCGGCCATGGACTATGACGCCCTGGTGTCCCGGCTGCGGGAGGGCACGCCGGAGATGACGTATATCGACCTGTTTGACCGGCTGACCCTGGAGGACTATTACCGCACCGACGCCCACTGGCGGCAGGAGCGGCTTCCTGCCGTGGCCCGGTATCTGGCCGGGGCCATGGGGGCGGACGCCGCCGCGGATTACACGGAGGTGACCCTGGACCGCCCCTTCTATGGGGTGTATTCCGGGTACGCGGCCCTGCCCCTGGCCGGGGAGACCCTGCGCTATCTCACCAACGACACCATCGCCGCCTGCCGGGTCACCAATTATGAGACCGGCGGGGAAGGCCCGGTGTATGACCTGGAGAAGGCCCGGGGCAGCGACCCGTATGAGCTGTTTCTGTCCGGGTCCGTGTCCCTGCTGACGGTGGAGAGTCCCAACGCCCGGACGGACCGGGAGCTGGTGATCTTCCGGGATTCCTTCGCCTCCAGCCTGGCCCCGCTGCTGCTGGAGGGCTACAGCAGGGTCACGCTGGTGGATATCCGCTATCTGTCCCCGGCCCAGCTGGGCCGTTATCTGACCTTCACCGATCAGGACGTGCTGTTTCTGTACAGCACCGGCGTGCTGAACAACAGCAGCACCCTGAAATAATCTTGCATGGGAGGTATTTTCTATGTCCCTTGAAACCAATCCCGCCCTGCGCCGCAGCGTGATCTATGAGCTGTACGTCCGCAGCCACACGCCCCAGGGCACCTTCCGGGCCGTGGAGCCGGATCTGTCCCGGATCCGGGCCCTGGGCACGGACATCCTGTGGCTGATGCCCATCCACCCCATCGGGGAAGCCAACCGCAAGGGCAGCATGGGCTGCCCCTATGCCAACCGGGACTATCGCACGGTGAACCCGGAGTATGGCACCCTGGAGGATTTCCTGCACCTGGTGGACGCCATCCACGAAAACGGCATGAAGTGCATCATCGACGTGGTGTATAACCACACCTCCCCGGACGCCACCCTGGTGGCCCTGCACCCGGAGTATTACTATCGCAAGCCCGACGGCAGCCGGGGCAACAAGGTGGGGGACTGGACCGACGTGGTGGACCTGGACTACGCCGTTCCCGGCCTGTGGGACTATCAGATCGAGTCCCTGTGCTACTGGGCCCAGTATGTGGACGGGTTCCGCTGCGACGTAGCCAGCACGGTCCCCGTGGCCTTCTGGAAGAAGGCCCGCCAGGCGGTGGAGCGGGTGCGCCCCGGGGCCATCTGGCTGGGGGAGAGCGTCCACCTGGACCACATCCTGGCCTTCCGCCGCCAGGGGTTCTATGCCGCCACGGATAACGAGCTGTACGATGCCTTCGACGTGCTGTACCCCTACGATATCTGGCCCCTGTATGAGGGAGCCACCGGCGGTGCCCTGCCCCTGAGCCGGTATTTCTCCGCCCTGAATTTCCAGGAGCTCAGCTTCTCCACCTGGTACAACAAGCTCAGCTGCCTGGAAAACCATGACCAGCGCCGTGCGGCGGACCGCTTCCCCAATCGGGACAGCCTGTTGGCCTGGACGGCCCTGTGCTACTTCCAGAAGGGCACCACGCTGCTCTACGCCGGGCAGGAGGTCTCCGCCGCTCACACGCCCTCGCTGTTTGAGCGGGAGCCCATCGACTGGACCGCCGGGGAGGACCTGTCGCCCCTGCTGCGGCGGCTGTACGACATCAAAAAGCGCCTGCCCACGGACGCCGCCTTCCATGTGGAGGCGGACGACGCGCAGGGCCTGGCCGTGGCCGACTACCGGGATGGCCAACACCTGGCGGTGGGCGTGTTCCCCCTGGCGGGCCGACCGGGGACGGCCGCCGTCCCCCTGGCCGACGGCAATTATGAAAACGCCCTGACCGGCGAGTCCGTCACCGTCCGGGAGGGCCGCCTGACCGCTGCCGGGCCGGTGATCATCCTGTAAGCGAAAAAATAAGCGCAAAAAAGCAGCCTCGCGGCTGCTTTTTTTCGCTTATTTTTCACATATCCAGGAGCTTCAGCTCCTCCTCGTCCACCTTCCGCAGGTCCCGGCGGCTGAGAATGTCGTACATACACGGCACCACCAGCAGGGTCATCAGCGTGGCATACAGCAGGCCGCCGATGCACACCAGGGCCACCGGCTGCATCAGGGCCGTGCCCACGTTGTTGCCGAAGGCCATGACGATCAAACCCAGAATCGTGGTCAGGGACGTCATGAGAATGGGCCGCAGGCGGGTGACGCCGGCCTCGATGATGGCCTCCCGGCGGCCCATGCCCTCCAGCCGCAGTTGGTTGATATAGTCCACCAGGACGATGCCGTTGTTGACAATGACACCCACCAGCATCACAAAGCCGATCAGGGAGATGACGCTGACCTCCACCCCCGCCAGCAGCAGGGCCAGGAAGCCGCCGGTGAAGGCCAGGGGGATGGTGAACATGACGATCAGCGGCGAGCGCAGGGACTGGAACTGGGCCACCATCACCAGATACACCAGCACGATGCCCAGCAGCAACATCAGCAGCAGCTGCCGGATGGCGTCCATGATGGCCTCGTTCTCCCCCTGGAAGGCGGCGGTGACGCCCTGGGGCAGCTCCGCCTGGCCGATGACCTTTTCGGCGGCGGAGGTGACCTTGGTGACGTTATAGCCGTCGGCCACGTCGGCGGACACGGTGATATACCGCCGCTGCTGGTCCCGGTTGATGGTGTTCAGGCTGACGGTCTCCTCCAGCTGGGCGATGTCCCCCAGGCGGACGGACTCGCCGCTCTGGGTGCTGCCGGAGGCGCTTGCGCTCATGCCGCTCATACTGGACATGCCGCTCATACTAGACATGCCGCTCATGCTTCCCATGGAGCTGCCGGAGGAGGCGCTGCTCATCATGCTGCTCATGGCGGAGGCGGAGGAGGGGTCGATTTCCAGATCCAGGAGCTTCTCCCGGGTCATGCGGCTCTCCTCCGGGGACTGGATGGACACGCTGACGTCCAGCCCGTCCAGGGTCAGGGACAGGGAGCTGTCGGTATCCGTCAGGGCGGAGGCCACGGCCATGTACACCTGGGCCACGGTGAGGCCCTTCTCCATGGCGGCGTTGCGGTCCACGGACAGGTGCAGGGCGGCGGCCGCCTGCTCCAGGCCGTCGGACACGTTTTCCGTGCCGGGGACGGTGGCCAGCTTTGCCGCCAGGTCACGGGCGGCGGACTGCATCTGCTCCATGTCGTCGCCGTAGACGTTCAGGGTGATGCCGCTGCCGGTGAGGTAGGACATATAGGTGTCCATGGCCCCGGAGGCGGTGACGGTGCAGTCCATACCGGCGCAGGCGGCCTCCATCTGCTTGCCGGCCTCCGCGCCGGAGGCCCCCTCCGGCAGGGTGATGTAGGCGGTGACGTCGTATTCCCCGCCGCCGGCGGTCATCATACTGGTCATGTCCATGCTCCCGGCGCCGGAGGCGGAGGACATCATCGCGCCCACGGTTTCCACGTTGTCCACGGCGGCGATGCGCTGCAGGGCCTCGTCCGCCAGGGCCACCGCCTGCTCCCGGGTGCAGCCCTCAGGCATGGAGATGGTCAGGTTCACGGTGTTCATGTCGATATTGGGCATAAAGGCGAAGCCCCGGGCCAGGGCGGCTCCGGCGGAGCCCACCAGCAGCAGCAGGGACACCCCCAGCACCACCAGCTTGTGGTGGATGGACCAGGACACCGCCTTGCGATAGGCGGGGTAGACCTTATCCAGCAGTCCCGGCCTCTGGGGCTTCTCCTTGCGGAGCATACCGGCGGCCATGGCGGGCACCAGGGTCAGGGCCACGATGAGGCTGGCCAGCAGGGAATAGGTCATGGTCAGGGCCAGGTCCGTGAACAGCTGCTTGGTGATGCCCTCCACGAATACGATGGGCAGGAACACGCACACGGTGGTCAGGGTGGAGGCCACGATGGCGCCCAGCACCTGCCGGGCCCCGGATACCGCCGCCTGGATGACGGTGGCCCCCTTGGAGCGCAGTCGATAGATATTCTCAATGACCACCACGGAGTTATCCACCAGCATACCCACCGCCACGGCCAGGCCCGACAGGGAGATCATGTTGATGGTGACGCCGGAGAAGTACATCAGCACCACGGCGAAGATCACGCTGATGGGGATGGAGCACAGGGTGATCACCGTGGGCCGCAGGTCCCGCAGGAACAGGTACAGGATCAGCACCGCGAACAGTGCGCCCCAGCCCAGAGACGACAGAATGGAGTTGATGATAAGGTATATGTAGTCCCCCTGGTCCATCAGGGGTACGAAGGAAAGCCCCTCGTACTCCGCCTCCAGCTCCCGGAAGCGGCTGTTGATGTTGTTGGACACCTCCGCCGTGGCGTAGGTGGACTGCTTGTTGAGGGAGACGATGACGCCGTCCTTGCCGTTGAGCTTGTCGTAGATCTCCGAGGAGTTGTCGGTGATGGCCACGTCGGCCACGTCCTTCATGCGGATGGGGTCGATGCCGTCCATCCCCAGGTCAAAGAGTACCAGGTCCTCCAGGTCCTGCCGGGTGTCGATGGAATCGCCCACGGAAACCATGTAGTTCACGCCGTCCTCCTTCAGATATCCGGCGGGCATGGAGAAGTTCTGGGCCGTCAGCAGGGCGGTGATGGTGGGTAGGCTCAGGCTGGAGGACAGGTCCGCCTGGCTCAGGGCGGCGGAACGGGATTCCTCCAGGGTCTGGAGTCCCTGGTCGATCTGGCTCAGGGCGCTGTCCAGTTGGATGTTGGCGGAGATGATCTGGTTCACGGCGTCGGTCATGGTCAGGACCCCGGCGGATACCTGGTCCGCCAGCTTGGCCACACCCTCGTCGGTCTCCAGGTCGCGCAGCTGCTTTTCCAGCTCCTCCAGCTGCTTCTGCCACTCCTTGGCCCGCTGGACGGCCTCGTCCCACTTGACACCCAGGGCCGCCATGCGCAGATCCAGCGCCGCCAGCTCCGCCTGGATGCGGACGTATTCGGGGTCACTTTCGATTTCGGCGATGGCCGCCTGCTTTTCCTCCTCCGTCATGGAGGGGTTCTGGCGGATGGCCTCGATCTTCGCCTGATACGGGGCGTTTTCCGCCTCCAGCCGGGCCTTCTCCCGCTGAATGTCCGCCAGCTCCCGGAGGTTGTCCTGGAGCTGGTCCCGGCTGTCCCGCAGGGTTTTCAGACTGTCCTGAATGGTGGTAAGGGCCTGGGTCACGGCGTCCCGGACGGCGGATTCCTCGGCGCTGCGGATAGCAGCCTTGGCGCTGTTGACCTGGCCCCGGGCGGAGGCCAGCTGCCCTGCCGCATCGTTCAGCTGCTTCGCAATGGCATCGGACAGCCGCTGGGACAGAGCATCCAGCTTCTTTTGGCTGAGGATCACATGGAGCTGACGCTCCACCGTGCCGCTGACGGTGACGCTGGCCACGCCGGTGATGCCTTCCAGCTTGGGGGACAGGGTGTCGTTGACGAAGTCCGACAGCTGGGTGATGTCCTTGCCGTCATAGGACAGGGCCACCACCTGCACCGGCAGCATGGAGGGGTTCATTTTCAGCACATAGGGGTCGCCCACGGTGTCGCCCCAGGAGCCCTTCAGCTGGTTGATCTTCTGCTGGATATCCACGCTGACGGTGTCCATGTTCACCCCGTCCTCAAACTCCAGCACCACCATGGACACGCTGTCCATGGAGCTGGAGGTGACGTTCTTGATGCGGTCCAGGGTGGCCATGGACTGCTCCAGGGGCTTGGTGATGTCGGCCTCCACAGTTTCGGGGCTGGCCCCGGGGTCGGTGGTCACCAGGATCACATAGGGGAAGTCCATGTTGGGCATCAGGTCGGGGGTCATCTTCAGATAGGCCACCACACCCAGCACCACAATGGCCAGCACCGCCACGAACACCGTCAGCGGCTTCTTTACGCTGAATTTGGGCATAATCGTATCGCTCCTTGCGCATTATAAGTCAGTTGTTACACGACTGTAAAAAACATTTTAAAGAATTTTAACATTCTAAAGCGCCGCGCGCAAGAGGGGCGGGCAATTATTAACGAAACTGTTACAAAATCCCGTCTTTTCCTTAGCCTAACGAAAAAAATTAAAAGTCTCGCAGAGTTTTCCGCCCGCAGGCGGCAAATAAATTGCAATTATTATTTGGCCGGGGCGTGTACCTGAACAAGAATTCTTCTCAGGCTTTCGCACGCACGGCGTGCGAAAGCGCGATGTGACGTCTCATAAAAAACGGAAGCACCTTCGGCACTATAAAAAGCCTTTCAAGCTTTTTAACAGGTTTTGGTATAAGACAGGTAATTTCTGCAAAAAACATCTATTTTTCCGGAAAACCTGGAGGAATTCGTGCGGATCTATCATTTTCTTGCTTTCTCTGACCAAATATGCTATCATTATAAATAACGCTGTCATGTGTTGGAATAGGCCTTGGCAGTATGGCTGCAATAGACCGAATGCTCTGCCAAGCGGCGGAGCATTTTTCATATATCGGTATGGAGGAGATATTTTATGGCTGTCAGTTATAAAAAACTCCGGAAGCTGCTCATCGATAAGAATATGAAGAAAAAGGACCTGTGTGAAAAGGCGGGCATTAGCCCGGCGTCTGTGACTAAAATGGGGCGGAATGGCCATGTCACAACGGAGATACTTCTGAAGATCTGTACGGCGCTGGATTGTAGGGTTGAGGAAAAGAACGGTTAGTAGACGAACTTTATAAAAGTTCCAATATTGCACATGTAAGGGCGGCAAAATTGCTAAAGGAGAAGTATTTGTAGTCCTACGGCTAATTGAAGATGTTGAAGGGGAAGTTATATGCCAAACTATTTAGAATATCAAAAGTCTATTTCAAAAGAATTACTATCCATCAAAGGCTGACTACGGAACTTTATTGATGACCACCATTGGCCAGAAGACGGAAGATATAAAGAAATAATTTTGACTGATATACTTCGAAAGCACCTGCCTAAGAGCGTATCTGTAGGTACGGGATTCGTAATGGGAGAACAAGGGCTTTCAACTCAGGTCGATATTATTATATATCGGAATGATTTCCCCGTAATGTTTCGACAATCTGATTTTGTCATTGTTGTTCCAGAAGCAGTCCTCGGAATAATAGAGGTAAAATCTCGCATTACAGAGGCAACACAGTTGACTCAAGTTATAGATAAACTTTCGGTTGCCTCAGAAATCGTTTGTAAACCTATTTTTTCGGGCATCTTTTCGTTCGAGGGGTATGATGGGATATTAAACCGAAATGTAAATCAACAGGTGCGCTCTACGCTAATTAGAAGTAATGGAAAAGTAGACCATCTATGTATAGGTGAGAATTGCTTTATAAAATACTGGCCCGAGTATACTCCTAAACAAGAGAATGTAAGACCACATTATAGCTTTTATGAAATAAATGATTTGTCATTTGGATACTTCATATCAAACTTGGTTGAAGACGTGTATATAGCAACAGTGGGGGCGAATTTGCCGGGGACTTTGACATCTATGTTCTATCCAATTGAAAACACCAAAGAGGCCCACAAATTAACTGAAGTTTCAATGGAAATGTAGATTATCTGTTGCCCGTTGATTGGGAGGTATAGTTAACCTGCGAGAGCGCTTGAATGGGGTTCAAGAGGCCTTGAGTTCGAATCTCAACACTCGGACCATTGAGAAGTCCTGAAACCGCTGTGGTTTCGGGACTTCTTCTTTTTTGCCCGCATGGGCGCGGCAGCTGGGTTTCTAACACTTTTCTAACGCCTGCCAGACAGCAGGGCGGACATTTCATCGGCAATGGACTGCTTGCGCGCTACATCCAGGTGGCCGTAGACGTTGGCCGTCATCTTGATATCACTGTGGCCCAACCACTCCTGCACGTCCTTGAGGGTGAAGCCGTGACTCAACAGGAGACTGGCGCAGCTATGGCGCAGTTCGTGAAAGCGAATACGGGGCAGTCCGTGCTTTTGGAGCAGGCGGGCAAAATGATGGGTGATATAGTCCGGCGGGAACGGACGCCCATCCGGCCATTTGAATACATACGGGTTTTCTTGATACGCCTTTCCAAATAGCCGATGGTTGGCGCTCTGGTCCGCCAGAGCCTGCAGAAAGATATCCCGCGCTTCCGGCAGCAGCGGGAAGGAGCGGTAGCTGCTGGTGTTCTTGGTCTTATCCTTTTCCACAGCGGCAGTTACCTTGCTTACCGTGTGACGGATGGTCAGGATACCCCGGTCAAAGTCGACGCTGTCCCATTGAAGGCCCAGCAATTCACTGCGGCGCAAGCCATAAATGGCGGTGATTTTCACCAACGGATACAACGGGTCATCCTGGATGGCTTCCAAGAGCACCTGCAGCTGCTCTGCCGTGTAAAAATGCGCTTCATGCCGGGGAACGCTGGGCAGGTCCACATATTCACAAGGATTGGCAGGCAGCAGGCCTGCCTTGACTGCCTCAGTCAGCGTCTGATACAGAATATTCTTGTGCAGGCGTAGACTGCGGGGAGACAAGCCGCCTTTGCCATCCTTGCGGCCATGAGCGGCTTTTTCGTCCAAATAATCCTGCAGGACCTGGCGCGTTACCTGCTGCAGCTTTAGCCTGCTGGCATCAAAATACGGGAGGATGTGACTGCATGCCAGGCTTTCATAGCCCTGATAGGTCACCTCGTCTACCCGGCGCTTTACACGTGTCAGCCAGATACGGACGTATGCGGCAAAGGTCACATCACTGGGGATGATACCCTGCTGCTGTTCGTATTGCTGGATGGTCTGGCGCAGCAGCTGCTCCGCCTTTCGTTTATTGCCCTTTACCGGCAGATCGGTCTTGACCCATTTTTGCTTCCGCTTGCCGTTTACATGGCTGTTGAGAACGATATAGTACTTGTCATTCTTGATTTGCAGACTTCCTGTCATAATATCTCCTTTCCGGACAGTTGGATTTGTCTGCTGTCATGGGTTCGTTACCGTATAGCGTGCCGACTGGATAAAATCCACCAGGCACGGCTTGGGGATGATGATCTTGCGGCCAATGCGCTTGCAGCCCAGACGCTTTTCACGAATCAACCGGTACACGCTGGCCTTGCCGATGCCCAAAGCACGGGCAGCTTCGGCCGGGGTCATTACATCGGGGTATTCCCTGAACACATACAGGCCCCCTTAAAACGGCTCTTTGCCGGTATCCGCCTGCATTTCCAGCTCACCTTGATTAATGCGGCGGCAGAAAGCACGGTATGTTTCCGGCTCCGACAGCTGTACATTGGGATACTGGGCCGACAGAGGAATATTGCTGATTAGGAATACTTTGGTATAGCATGCCACTTTGTTGCTATACCGACAGGGCAGCATTAGAGGATAGCCGTCCAAATACTTGAGCATATCCGCAACGGGGAGACTGCTGCGGAACTCGTCGAACAGAATTACATTCTGCCCCCGGTAATCGTCAAAGGGATGGTCATAATTGGTGACGTGATAGACGTTTTCGTAACCGTACAGCTCCATGACGCTGCGAGTCTTGCCTACGCCAGTGGGGCCCCATAAGTAGGTGACCTCCAAATTACGCCACTGATTGCGGTAGCGTTCCTCCAACAGCGTTTGACGGGCAGTTTCGATATGCTGCAGCCGGTTCATGGCGGAGGGGTATTGCAACAGAATCTCGGCATTGGATGCACCGGACTGGACAAGCTCCAAAATCTCAGAGCTGATAGATTCCCGTTTGTTCCGCTCAGCAGGCAGGGGGCCGCTTTCCTCAAAGGTCTGGGGCAGGTTTGTCTCATGTTTGGCGTCATCCAGCCAGCGGCCTTCCTTGCGAATATAGTCGCGGTTCTCGCGGTGACTGCCTTTAGCGGCCTCCATATGAGCGCCCATAAAACGCTGTTGCAGCGTGGAAAAAAGAATTGCGTTGGGGGAATAGAGATACAAGTGCGTGTGAGGCGTTCCCTGTTCGCCTATCTCGTCGCACATACACCAGTACTGAATACCGGGGAAGCTGGCCAGCGTGGTCTTAATGACCGCATGCGTAAATCCGTGCTGAACCGGATTGTTAAAGGTCAGCTGATACTTTCTTGCTTTGTTAGTCGTGTAGCACATCCTTTCCAAGATTACACAAAACACATGGTTACCAAAGGGTAATACTATGCCTTTGGTAACCCATATACGGGAGTTTCAGCGGGCACCGGCAGCGGTGCGGTTGTCGGGACCTTTCTGCAGCAAGGCCATGGCATAGAACGATGTGACCTTTGCCGTGGACGGGACTTTTTGCGGGCACTGGGAGCTTTCCGCATGACGGGAGATGCAGCAGCAAGGCCACGGGGGAGCTTGGATGCGAGCCGCTTTGCGGCTGACGCCGCAAGTTGCTCTCGCATTTCCTTGCGGGGGCGATTACTTCTCCTGTGACAGGGTGGATTTGATTTCTGTGAGTCCATCCCGAGACATTTCCACAAGCTGGTCTATGGAGCAGTTATTCAGCAGACGAAGCATGGCTTGTGACTGTTCCAAGCCATTGAGCTGCTGTACAATAAGCTGCAGGCAGGCGCTGGCATCGTTGGTAATACCCTGGCGCTGTTTATAGTCCTGGATTCGCTGGTACAGGTCATCCGGTATGGTAAGATTCACACGTTTTTTATCTGATGGCATAGGGCTTACCTCCTTGCGATGGATTCTGACACTGATTTTACAGCGAGATACGCAGAATGTCAAGGAGTACTTTGGAGTAACTCTGAGCAAAAGGCCACCTGTTCCAATGGGGAACAGGTGGCTTGATGAAACCATGACAGCAGATTTCTTCTAACACATTTCTAACACTTTTCTGATTTCCTTGTTTTCTGGTGGGCCGGGCGCTGCAATATGCATCATGCAGCGCCCGGCCCAAACCCCTTGCAATTACAGGCAATATCACGATACGCAGCGTGTCGGAACGCTGCCATACGCGACGAACGAAAAAGCAATGGCATTCAAGAGGTCAGCGGTTCGATCCCGCTTATCTCCACCAACAACAGACCGTAAGGCCAACGCCTTACGGTCTTGTTCTATCTACGGTTCAGATACACCTCCCCGCTCCCCACAACAATTAAATCAAGTACACAATTGGCGCCCATTTTCAATACGAAGATGGGCGCTTTTTTATTTTATCAACGAAGGAGGAAAACAGATATGAACGACCACAGTAAGGATTCGCAAACTCGTTACCTCAAAGAAACGGCAATCGCCCTTGCCCGAGAAGGATTTCAGACGGACAGGACTCACACTGATGGGCTGCGTGTCCAGCTTGACGGGGTGCCGCTTTGTGAGGTGACCGATAACGGCGGTATTACCTACCGCAATGAGGATATCAACGAGCCGGAACGGATCAATGCCAAAGACAAGGTGCTGGCGGATTTCAACGGCACTGTGCTGGCTGGAGTTCAGAGCAAACACGGAGTTCACTTCGTCACATGGGATTGGGCCTATGGGCACACAGGCGTATCGTCATCAACAGTCTGCGGATCGAAAATGTTCTTTATTATGCTTGTGGCCTTTCGACCCCGCCAAAAACAGTGAGCCAGAAGAGGCTATTCCAAGAAATTGATGCTGCACAATCAGTAGAAATCTCGAGCATTTTTTTCGCTGAGTTTTTGACAAAGTACCGATGCCATGCGGGAACCATTCGGCACGTATGCTCTTTCATGCGTCAACATCATATCTGTATATCCAACAATGAGCATATGGATGTTGCCGATGTGGTGGATAGCGCCTCCGACGGCATCCAGCAGAGCCGTACAGCCCCGGGTGAAGTACTCTTTCTCGGTCATGCGAGGCACTCTGCCCAGCGGCAGGCGGTCATGGATGACCACGCTCTCGTTGTCAAAAAGCACCATAGATACCCAAAGCGGCAGAAATGATGTGAAAAACATATGCCATTTAAACCGTCGCCCCATATAATCGCCTCTATATTTTTTCAATGCATAACGCGATTGCAGAGAAAAAACGGAGTTATCGGACTGACGTTTCTATGGAAGACTATGCGGCTGTTATTGTTTCGGCGGACTATGTTGATCCAGAAAAACGGATTATGGCTTCAGTAGATGTGGATGCACTCTGGAGAGTCTGGCCACAGTTGGATGAGAGAGCACAGAATCTGTTGGAAGGCAAATATATTCTAGGCATGGGTGACTCAGAAATAGGGAAGGCATTTGGGGTCAGCGCTGCCAGCGTTCGTATGATGCTGACACGAGCCAGAAGTAAAGCCCGCAAGGCCATGGAAGCGGGATTCGGCGGCAAATAAGACGGCGGCTAAGGTGCTTTTTGCGCTATTATGTCCCAGCTTCATCTCGTTGCTTGGATATAATAGCCAAAAGCATCTGCCGTCTTTTGTCATATATTACGATTCTTTCGAAAAAAGCGAAAAAACCTGTTGCAAAGTAGCTGCAGCGGAGTTGTACATAGTAGAGACGTAGGCATATGTATTATGTTAGGGGGCTTTATCGCCGCCAACTTCTGCGCATTTCCCGCGGTGTTTATATCCATTGCAGCCGGAGTAGCGGTTGACGGTTTTTTCTATGTGTTAAAGGACCGCTTCCTAAAGGCATACAGAAAGAAGGGTAAAACATGATCGGTAATATTTCTACTATAGGCTTTATTGTAGTGATGATTGCCTCTGTTGGTTGCATGATAACAGGGCTTTGGATGCTGTTTTCCCGGAAATATAAACATGATCCGCGGAATCCCATAGGCACCGCTATTGCTATGCTCCTGATGCCGCTTGGATTGGGATTGCTGGCCTTTAATGAAATCGGCTTTTTCCCGGCGCGATATTACCGCATTTTGATTGTTATTGGAATTGGATTAGGTGGAGGCGGCGCTGAGCTCCTCACGCTTTCTATCGTCCATGTTTGTCGTAAAGGCGGAAAGAAAAAGGACGCAAGAACGGGCATAGTAGGGGCATGCCTTGTTGGAATCTTTTTCCTGATGATCTTGACGTGCATGATTTTCATGCCTTGGGACAGCAATTAAGAACCAGGAACCCGACGAGGAGGAATAAGTATCCCGGCTGACGGACGTGGCCGTCTTTTGACGGCCACGTCCGGACAGCAAGCAAGACCTACACCTACGGCAACGCTGATTGGCCGGACCTGCTGACGGCGTTCAATGGGAAGTCCATCACCTACGACGCCATAGGCAATCCCCTGTCCGACGGCACATGGACGTATACCTGCAATGGACAAGAATATGTTATATGGGCGTGGAAGGGCGACTACATTAATTTAGGTGCCGGGGCCGAGTTAGGAATTTATACTGGTGGTGAACCGCATTGGCATGTGGACAAGAGCCTTGCAATGTCTATGTACGTAGAAGTGAAATATAACGGTTCAACTATTATTTCGTTCAGCGATTATACCTGGTGGATTACCGGGTTTAACCCCAATTACCAGAATATGAATGCGAGCAGTTTAACGGCTATATTCACTATACGGCTTAACGATCCTGGTATGTATAATGCTTTCCGGGCTTTGAGACCTGCTGGATGGACATTTGCCTTGATGCAAGGATTTGGTATAGCCAGGTTTTACTTTTGATGTTATGAGGTAATTGCTATGAGGAAAGTATGTTTGTTAATGCTGATTATTATGACCCTATTATTAACGTCTTGCTCATCAGGTGACTCAAATATGGTAAGAGATTTATTTATAAAAAATGAGAGAGAGACTGCAAATGAGCGTTTTGAAGCACTAATAGGAGCCATTCAAAATCAAGACAGTGTCGCTCTGAAAGCATTCTTTTCTGAAAAATCACTGAAGGAATCGCAAAATATAGAAGAAACTATCACCGCATTGTTTGACTACTTCCGAGGTGATATGCTTTCATATAATGACTGGGGCGGCCCTGGATCTATAGGTGGGATGAACGAAGATGGTACGGGACGTTATTGGAAATGCCTGTATGCGACTTACGATGTTGAAACAACCCAGGATAAGTACCGCTTTGCCATGGAATATATGCTGCTGGATACCGCAGATGCAGATAATGTGGGTATACGGTCTCTGTACATTATCAGATTAGCCGATGATACAGACCCGCAATTTGCATATCGGGGCGACGAAAAGTATACACCGGGTATTAACATCAACAAGAAAAGTAGAATACCGCATTGAAATGTATTTCTGCAGAACAGCGTGAAACGCCCAGGATGTTGTCCGGAATCTTTCTTCCTACCTTCTAACTCTTTACCACGGCTGACGGCCACGTCCGGACAGCAAGCAAGACCTATGCCTATGACAAGGATAACCGGCTGACTAAGGCGACGGAGGGTGCCATCTCCGCTAACTACGCCTACGACAGCTTCAGCCGTATGCCCGGACTGACTGTTAAAAATGGCAGCAGCCCCGTGGTCAACACCGCCGTCACCTACGTGGACCCCAGTTCGTCGGCCACCTCCACCCAGGTGAAAACCTGGAACAACGGCAAGGCTGCGTACACCTATGACAACAAGGGGAATATTACATCCTTTACCGGCGGCGGACAGGAATTTGATTACCGATATGAAAGGATGACGGTATGAAAAAATCAGAAACAAATACTTTGCGTATTGAGCCCCGCAAGGTTCATGCCGCCGCGGTAGGAATGGCGATGGTGCTCATATACCTTGATTATCATTACTTTGTTGAGACTTTTTACTGGGTTTTTCAGCCGCCTTTTCGCATAGCAATTGACACGGTCACGATTGTTGCTATAGGCTTAATACTCAATGTCGTAGGCCTTAGTGAGATACTTGCTACCAGCCGAACATATATTGTATCTACCAAAGGAGTTACGGTCATTTTTTTGGGCTTTATCCGTCGACTATATCCATGGCAGCGGTTCCAGAGTATTAACGTGTACCCTATGGACATAGGTGATCCTCCATGGGGAGGCCAGCCGTTTTTAATGGTTTGCAGCACCGTGCCGATTCGGACAATGGAGGGGGGAAAAATTGATCTGGAGCGCGCGCTCCTTCGATGGCCTCATATTCTGGTGTTTCCACTACTGCCGGGCGAGGAACGCATGCAATTTGAAAGCCTGCGGCGCGGGGAAATATCTCCCGACCTGGAGGACCGGGAACCCGACGAGGAGGAATAAGTATCCCGGCTGACGGACGTGGCCGTCAAAAGA
>ENA-OZHP01000053-OZHP01000053.1-human-gut-metagenome-genome-assembly--contig:-NODE-53-length-46226-cov-5.381582_pt1 | contig 46226 bp, 37 predicted proteins | sample MGYA00244046_ERZ653686 | MGnify/ENA primary metagenome ERZ653686 (study PRJEB26926, sample SAMN06165313) | human gut metagenome | biome: ENVO:00009003; feature: ENVO:2100002; material: ENVO:00002003... | reverse complement strand
GATGAGCGCTAGTCTCGTGGGCTCGGAGATGTGTATAAGAGACAGAAAATCTATTTCAAGAACGAAAGCGTGTCGCCTGCCGGGTCGCACAAGCCCAACACCGCCGTGCCGCAGGCTTACTACAACTACAAGCAGGGCATACGCCACCTGACGACCGAAACGGGCGCAGGGCAGTGGGGTGCGGCCATTGCGTTTGCAGCCAAGCATTTCGGGCTCGACGTGCAGGTTTTCATGGTCAAGGTCAGCTACGAGCAGAAACCCTACCGGCGGCTGATGATGAACACGTGGGGCGCCGAGTGTCTGGCCTCGCCCAGCACCATCACCGCCTCGGGCCGCGCGGCGCTCGAACGCGACCCGAACTGCTCGGGAAGCCTCGGGCTGGCGATCTCGGAGGCCGTGGAGATGGCTCTGCAACACCCGGAGGACACCCGCTACTGCCTGGGCAGCGTGCTGAACCACGTGATCCTGCACCAGACCGTCATCGGGCAGGAGGCGGTCGCACAGATGGAGATGGCCGGCGCCGAACCGGACGTGGTGATCGGATGCTTCGGCGGCGGCAGCAATTTCGCAGGCATCGGATTCCCGTTCCTGCGCAAGAACCTGACCGAGGGTAAGAATATCCGCATCGTGGCTGTCGAGCCGTCGAGCTGCCCGAAGCTTACACGCGGCACGTTCCAGTACGACTTCGGAGATGTGGCCGGGTTCACGCCGCTGCTGCCGATGTATACGCTGGGGCACGACTTCCAGCCTTCGGATATCCATGCGGGCGGACTGCGCTACCACGGGGCGGGGTCGATCGTGAGCCAGCTGCTGAAGGACGGGCTGGTCGAGGCGCGGTCGCTGCCGCAGACCGAAACCCTTGCGGCCGGTATCCTCTTCGCCAAGACCGAGGGGATCATCCCGGCACCCGAGTCGACGCACGCCATCGCGGCCGCGATCCGCGAGGCGTTGCAGGCCAAAGAGGAGGGAACGCCGCGGACGATTCTTTTCAACCTCTCGGGCAACGGCGTGATCGACCTCTACGCTTACGAACAGTATCTGGCGGGGGCGCTGAAGGATTACGCGCCGGGCGACGACGAAATCGCAAAGACGGTCAACCAGTTAAACAAGATCATCTGACGGATGGAACCATCCGGAAACGAAAAGGATGTCAGCCAAAAGGCCGGCATCCTTTTTTATATTTATTATACCGTCTGTCGGGATAGGTTTGCGGACGGGCAGGCCGGGGCGGTACAAACGCACGCATCCGCAACTGTGCCCGAAGTGCCGGCTACCGCGACCCGAGCCAGAGGAAGAACATGCCGATCAGGATGAAGACCAGGTCGACGGCCTTGGCACGCAGGTTCCGTTCACGGAAAAGCAGGGCGCCGCAGGCGAACGAAACCACGACCGAGCCGCGGCGCACTATCGACACGACGGAGATCATGGCGCCGGGGTCGCGCAGGGCCATGAGGTAGGCGAAGTCGGCCAGCGACAGAAAGACCGAGATCAGCGGGATGGCCCAGCTCCAGTGGAAAGGCGAGCCGGAATGCCGTTTGGGCCACCACATCACGGCAGTCAGCGCGGCCATCATGAAGAACTGGTAAAGGTTGTACCAGCTCTGCACGAAAACCGGGTCGAGGCGGGCCATGATATATTTGTCGTACAGCCCGCTGACGGCACCCATGACGGCGGCCAGGGCGATGCAGAGTATCCAGACGTTGTGCGCGAAGTCGACCCCTTCGCGGCGGCTCGAACGGCTCAGCATGAAGAGCGACACGAGCGCCAACAGGACGCCGGCCCACTGGTAGGCATTGAGCCGCTCCCCGAAGACGAGCATCGCCCCGACGAGCACCATGACGGGGCGCGTGGCGTTGATCGGCCCCACGATGGTGATGGGCAGGTGTTTCATACCGAAATAGCCGAAGATCCAGGAAGTGAGGACGATGACGGATTTGAGCACCACCAGCCCATGGGTATGGAGCGTTCCGGGCGATGCCGCAAGCACCGTGCCGTCGAACCACCCGAGACCGCATTCGGCCGAAAGGAGCGCCGGCAGGAAGATGAGCGACGAGAAAAGGGTGTTAAGCAGCAGTACGGGCATCACGGCATTGCCGGTGAGCGACTTTTTCTTAGCCACGTCGTAGAGGCCCAGCAGCGCGGCGGATGTGAATGCGAGGGTCAGCCACATAATGTAAGTTCGGCGGGAATGATGTTTGCGGAAAGGTCTTCGGGCGGGAATGATGTTTGCGGGGCATCCGGGACACCGTTCGGAGCAGGCAATTCCCCAAGTCCGCCTTCGGAAAGGGGACTTAGGGAATATTCCGCCGACGTTCCGTTATCCGGAACCGGTTATAAAATCTCGTCGCTGTAAACGGCGCCGGGCAGGTCGTGGAGATTATAACGCGAAGCCATCGACATGCCGTAGGCCCCGGCCGACTTGATCGTAAGCAGGTCGCCGCGGCGGGTCTTACGCAGGGTGACGTTCTCGTCGAACACGTCGGTCGATTCACAGGCCGTGCCCACGATAGTGTATTTGTCACGCGCCTCGTCGTGGGAGGTGATGTTCTCGATGTTGTGGTACGAGCCATAGAGCGCCGGGCGGATCAGCTCGGTCATCGAGGCATCGACGATCACCAGCTTGCGGCCCGTGGCGGTGGTCTTGTTGAAGAGCACCTGCGTAATCAGCTCGCCGCATTCGGCGACGATCGAGCGGCCGAATTCGAAATGCACTTCGCGGTCGCCGACTGAGAGGTGGTTGTGCACGATCGAGAACAGCGAGGCGAAATTGGGGATCGGTTCGTTCTCGGGCACATCGTAGTTGACGCCCAGGCCGCCGCCCACGTCGACGAAACGGAACGAGCAACCCAGTTTTTCGAGGTTCTCGACGATGACGTTGACCTTGTTACACATGTTCTCGAAGACGTGCAGCTCGCGGATCTGCGACCCGATATGCAGGTGCAGGCCGATGATATTGAGGTGTTTGAGCCCCTTGATCTCCTTTGCGTGCTCGAGCACCTCCTCGTAGGAAATGCCGAACTTGCTGTCGGCCTGCCCCGTGTCGATGCAGTGGTTGGTCTTGGGGTCGATATCGGGGTTGATACGCAGCGCCACGTCGGCTACGCGCCCGGCCTCCCCGGCCAGGGCATCGACCAGCTCCAGCTCCTCGATCGACTCGCAGTTGATGGCCAGGATATCCTGCTCGATGGCGTAGCGCAGCTCCTTGTCGCGCTTGCCCACACCCGCATAGACGATACCCTTGGGGTCGAAGCCCGCCTCGATGGCCTTGCGGAGCTCGTTGCCGCTGGCACAGTCGATACCCAGCCCGTATTCGCGAATGATTGCCAACAGGTGGTCGTCGTAGTTGGCCTTGATGGCGTAATGCACCTTGTAACCGTATTTTTTCGACTCGTAGACGACGCTTTCGAGGGTCTGGCGCAGCAACGCCGTATCATAGAGATAGAAGGGGGTTTCGTAGCCCCGAAGCTTTTGTGCAATTTGTCTGCTTAGCATTTTACCTAACTTTTAACCTGTTGAAGTTGCAAATATAAGCGATTTGGTTTATTTGAGCAAATCCACGATCACGCCCGCAGCGAGCGAGAGGCTCGCCAGGCCGTTGAGCGTCCCGAAGGCGATGCCGATATTGCGCTGCCGCGCGGGCGTGACGAGCAGGTGTTCGAGCACCAGCAGCCCCGTGAAAACACCCGCCCCGAGCCAGAGCCACACCGAACCGGGGCAGTAGGTCATGAACCAGCCGAGGGCGGCAATGCTCACCGCATGCAGGCCGCAGCTGACGCCCAGCGCCGAACGCGCCGAAAAACGCGCGGGGATGGAATGCAGGCCGTGCCGACGGTCGAATTCGGCGTCCTGCAACGCGTAGATGATGTCGAAGCCCCCGCACCAGGTCGTCACCAGCAGGGCGAGGATGAACGGTTCGACGACGACGTGCCCGTCGAAGACGACGTGCCCGGCCACGGCGATAAAAGCCCCGACGGGGGCGATGCCGAGCGAAAGCCCCAGCACGAGGTGCGCCAGCGGCGTGAAGCGCTTGCAATAGCTGTAAACGAGGATGACGGACAACGCCACGGGCGACAGGATGGCCGCCAGGCGGTTGATCGTCGCGGCGGTGAGGATGAAGAGCAGGGCATTGACGGCCACGAACCACAGCGCATGCCGCGCCGGGATTTTGCCTGCGGGTATTTCGCGCCCGGCCGTACGCGGGTTCTCGGCGTCGATGCGGCGGTCGGCCCAGCGGTTGAAACCCATGGCGGCATTGCGGGCGAAAACCATGCACAGGATGACCTGCACGAGGACGATGTACGGCCAGCGGGGGTTATGCAGCGGGGCGTAACGGAGCCCGTAGACGAAGCCCACCATGGCAAAGGGCATGGCGAAGACCGTATGGGCGAACTTGACGAGCGAAGCGTATTTCAAAACGGCATTCATGTGCGGAAACGGTATTTGAGACCGCAAAGATAGGAAAAATTCCGCTCCGGCGCATTTACGGCCCGAGGGCGGCCGCACCTTCCGTAAATCCAAAATATTTCGTATATTTGCACACATTTTTATGCGATTTATGAAAAACATCCGCAACTTCTGCATCATAGCCCACATCGACCACGGCAAGAGCACGCTGGCAGACCGCCTGCTCGAAAAGACCAACACCTTGAACCAGCGCGAAATGCAGGCGCAGGTGCTCGACGACATGGAGCTCGAACGTGAAAAGGGCATCACGATCAAAAGCCACGCGATACAGATGGAATACACCGCCCGCGACGGGCAGCAATATACGCTCAACCTGATCGACACCCCGGGACACGTCGACTTCTCGTACGAAGTGTCGCGCGCCATCGCCTCGTGCGAAGGCGCGTTGCTGGTCGTCGACGCCACGCAGGGCATTCAGGCGCAGACCATATCGAACCTCTACCTGGCCGTGGGGCACGACCTGGAGATCATCCCCGTGCTGAACAAGATCGACATGGATTCGGCCATGATCGACGAGGTGAAAGACCAGGTGATCGACCTGATCGGCTGCAAGGACGAGGATATCCTGCTGGCCTCGGGCAAGACGGGGCTCGGCGTGGAAGAGGTGCTGGAGGCCATCGTGGGGCGCATACCGGCGCCGCAGGGCGACGAGAACGCCCCGTTGCAGGCGCTGATCTTCGACTCGGTGTTCAACCCTTTCCGCGGCATCATCGCCTATTACCGCGTATTCAACGGCACGCTCCGCAAGGGCGACCACGTGAAGTTCTTCAATACGGGCAGCCAGTACGACGCCGACGAGGTGGGCGTGCTGAAACTCAAGATGCAGCCCCGCACGGAAATCAGGGCGGGCGACGTGGGGTATATCTGCTCGGGCATCAAGACCTCGTCGGACGTCAAGGTGGGCGACACGATCACCTCGGTGACCGCCCCGGCGAAGGAAGCCATCGCGGGCTTCGAGGACGTGAAGCCGATGGTCTTCGCGGGCGTCTACCCCGTGGAGGCCGACCAGTACGAAGACCTGCGCGCCTCGCTCGAAAAACTGCAGCTCAACGACGCCTCGCTGACGTTCGAGCCCGAAAGCTCGCTGGCGCTCGGCTTCGGGTTCCGCTGCGGGTTCCTCGGGCTGCTGCACATGGAGATCATCCAGGAGCGGCTCTACCGCGAGTTCGACATGGACGTAATCACCACCGTGCCCAACGTCTCGTACCGCATTACCACGACGCAGGGCGACGTGGTGGAGGTGCACAATCCCTCGGGGCTGCCCGAGGTGACGAAGATCGCCAAAATCGAGGAGCCCTATATCCTGGCGCAGATCATCACCAAGGCGGAATTCCTGGGCAACGTCATCAAGCTCTGCATCGACAAGCGCGGCGTGATGAAGAACCAGACCTTCATCACGCAGGATCGCGTGGAGGTGAATTTCGACATGCCCCTCTCGGAGATTGTTTTCGACTTCTACGACAAGCTCAAAAGCATTTCGAAAGGCTATGCCTCGTTCGACTACCACCGCACGGGCTACCAGCCTTCGAAACTCGTCAAGCTGGACATCCTGCTCAACGGTGAGCCGGTCGACGCGCTCTCGTCGCTGACCTATACCGACCATGCCTATGATTTCGGACGCAAAATGTGCGAGAAACTCAAGGAGCTGATCCCGCGCCAGCAGTTCGACATCGCCATACAGGCCGCGATCGGCGCCAAGATCATCGCCCGCGAAACGGTGAAGGCCGTGCGCAAGGACGTGACGGCCAAGTGTTACGGCGGCGACATATCACGCAAGCGCAAGCTGCTCGAAAAACAGAAGAAAGGCAAGAAACGCATGCGCCAGATAGGCAACGTGGAGGTGCCGCAGTCGGCATTCCTCGCCGTATTGAAAATGGATTAACCGGGAACAGACCATGAAGAAGACCATCATCGACCTTTTCGAGGACTCCGTCGTAAAGTACGGGGCAAAGACATTCCTGCTGGAGAAAAAACACAGGGCATTCGAACCCACGACCTACGCCGAGACCAAGGAGCAGGCGCTCGAGATCGGCGCGGGGCTGGCCGCGGCGGGCATACGCCCCGGGGACAAAGTGGCGATACTCTCGGAGGGGTGCAATGCATGGATCACTTCGGAACTGGGCGTCTTCTATGCCGGGGCGGTCAGCGTGCCGCTGTCGGTGAAACTCGAAGAGTCGAACGACCTGCTGTTCCGTATGCGCCATGCCGAAGTCAGGGCACTGTTCGTATCGAAATACCAGCTCTCCAAGATCCGGCGCATACGCGCGGAGCTGCCGCAGGTGGAGCATATCATCGTCATCGGGCATATTCCGCTCGAAGCAGGCGAGACGGCGCTCGGGACGCTCCGGCGCATGGGCCGCGACTACCTGGCGGCAAACAGGGAGGAGTTCCTCGCAATCGGCCGTTCGATCCGCAACGACGACTACGCGACGATCACCTACACGTCGGGCACCACGGCCGACCCGAAAGGCGTCGTGCTGACGCACCGCAACTACACGGCCAACGTCGAACAGTCGCTCTCGCGCATCGACATCCCGCCATACTACCGGACGCTCATCATCCTGCCGCTGGATCACTGCTTCGCGCATGTCGTGGGGTTTTATATCATGATCGCATGCGGGGCGACGGTCGCAACCGTGCAGGTGGGCGCCACGCCGATGGAAACGCTGAAGAACATCCCGCAGAACATCCGCGAGGTGCGGCCGCATTTCCTGCTGTCGGTGCCGGCGCTGGCCAAGAATTTCCGCAAGAACATAGAGTCTTCGATCCGCGCCAAGGGGCGTTTCACGGAACGGCTCTTCAATTTCGCGCTCCGCACGGCCTATGTCTACAACAGGGACGGGTACAGCAAGGGACACGGCTGGCGCATAGTGCTCTGGCCGCTGGTAAAACTCTTCGACGCGGCGCTGTTCCGCAAGGTGCGGGAAGCGTTCGGCGGGAGCCTCAGGTTCTTCGTGGGCGGCGGCGCGCTGCTCGACGCAGAGCTGCAGCGGTTCTACTACGCCATCGGCATCCCGATGTTTCAGGGTTACGGCCTCTCGGAAGCGACGCCCGTCATCTCGACCAACTCGCCCAAGTACCACTGGCACCGGTTCGGGTCGTCGGGCAAGATACTGATCCCGCTCGACCTGAAGATCGTCGACGAAACGGGACGGGAGCTTCCCCGCGGACAGAAAGGCGAGATCGTGATCCGCGGCGAAAACGTCATGGCCGGATACTGGAAAAACCCCGAGGCGACAGCCGACACCCTGCGCGACGGATGGTTGCACACGGGCGACATGGGGTATGTCTCGGAAGACGATTTCCTCTATGTGCTGGGGCGTTTCAAGAGCCTGCTGATCGCCAGCGACGGCGAAAAATACAGTCCCGAAGGCATGGAAGAGGCGATCGTGGACAAGTCGCCCTATATCGACCAGATCATCGTACACAACAACCAGAGCCCGTTTACGGGCGCCATCGTCGTGCCGAACCGCGAGGCGTTGCGGCGCGAACTGGACACCCGCGGGGTAGCGGCCGAAAAACGGGCGGAGACCGCGGCGGCGATCCTCGGCGGCGAAATAGACCGATACCGTGCGGGCGGCATCTTCGGCGGGGAGTTCCCCGAACGGTGGCTGCCGGCGGGGCTGGCGATCGTAGACGAGCCTTTCACCGAACAGAACGGATTGGTAAACAGTACAATGAAGGTCGTACGCAACAAGGTCGAAGAACACTTCCGCGACAGGCTGGAATACCTCTATACACCCGAGGGGCGCGACCTGAAAAATCCGAAAAACCTGGCATCGCTGAAAAAAATTGTCGATTGATGTGAATTTGATACCCGGAAAACTTGAAAAATAAAAAAAAGCGGAGTATATTTGTACTCCGAAATGCGGGAGTAGCTCAGTGGTAGAGCATCAGCTTCCCAAGCTGAGGGTCGCGGGTTCGACCCCCGTTTCCCGCTCAGAAGAGGCCTTTGAAGGGCCTCTTTTTTTTGCGCACGGCGCTACGGCGCTGCATGAGGCTGTCCGACAAGTAGCCTAAAACAAAAATCACCCCCATCCGCAGCAAGTTCGGACGGGGGTGAAGCCGTAAATCGGGGACTTGTAGCACAGTCCCGCTCAATGGCAAGGCAGTGTCGGCCTGTCAGAAGGTACGGCCCTGGAAAATATTACCCTCCGAGAGCGGCAGGAGTTCGCCCCGCAGCGTGATGCGCCGCGAGTTGAAATTGGGCGAGATGTCCACGCTGGCCTGGTTGCCCCCGTTGGGCAGGTTGATATAGACCTGTGCGGAAATCCCCGTGCCGATGACGTTCATCGACACCCGGATGTTCCCTTTCTTGTCCACGCTCTGCCTGTAATCCGAGGTGCTGCCCGAGACCGTTACGCCGCCCAGGCCGTTGGGGCCGCTTACGGGGATGTCGAAAGCCACCTGTACGACGGCCTTGTCACCCTGCACGGCGACGAAATTGGTATTGGACGAAACATGCGCCGTCGAACCCGACTTGAAGCTCACCTGGTCGGCTTCGAGTACGAACTCCTTCGCCTCGATAGCCTTCCGGGCCTCTTCGAAAGCGAGCCGGTCACGTGCGTCCTGTTCGGCCTTCATTTGCTTGCGGGCCATTTTCCTGGAATTCGCGTCCTGCGGCTGGGCATAGCCCGTACCGGCGCCGGCAAGCAGGATTGCAACGGTTAAAATCATCAGCTTTTTCATATCCGTTCCGATTTAATCTATTCTATCTCATATACAATAGCGTTGCCGGAGTCGGAATTATTATATAAAAAAACGATTTTATTGCCGGCGACAACAGACAGGAGTGCCGCCGGGGGCTGAAACCGCATGCCGCAAAGCCTCCCCGCCACCCGCTCAACGGCGGCAGCAGGGGCGGCAGAGGCGGCAGCAGGGGAGGCAGCAGGAGTGGCAGAGGCGGCGGATTATGTCCGAAGCGATTATTTGATTATCTTTGCCCGGTCTGCCGGGAGTTTCGGCAGGTGCGAACTACTAAACACAAACAAACGGATGTCAACTATTTCGGCGGCGGCATTTGCGGACACGAAGCCGCATTACGACATACTCGACGGATTGCGCGGAATTGCGGCGCTGACCGTCGTGTGGTTCCATATCTTCGAAGCCTTTGCGACCAGCCACCTGGATCAGAGGATCAACCACGGCTATCTGGCCGTCGATTTCTTCTTCATACTCTCGGGGTTCGTAATCGGGTACGCCTATGACGACCGGTGGAAAAAGATGACCGTCGCGGAGTTCCTCAAGCGCAGGCTCATCCGCCTGCATCCCATGGTCGTGATCGGTGCCCTGATCGGTGCCGTCATGTTCTATTTCCAGGGCTGCTCCGTCTGGGACGTGACCAAAGTCACGGTGCCGATGCTGCTGGCGGCGACGCTGATGAACGCCTGCCTGATTCCGGCAAGCCCCGGCACGGAAATCCGGGGGCTGAGCGAGATGTACCCGCTCAACGGCCCGAGCTGGTCGCTGTTTTTCGAGTACGCCGGAAATATCCTGTACGCCTTTTTCATCCGCAAACTTTCGACCGGGGCCCTTTCCGTCGTGGTTTTCCTGGCCGGGTGCGGGCTGGCGGCATTCGCCGTCTGGGGGCCGCTGGGCGACATCTGCGTCGGGTTCGCCATGACCGAAGAAAATATGGTCGGCGGTTCGCTGCGCCTGATGTTCGCGTTCTCGGCCGGCCTGCTGCTCTCGCGCGTATTCAAACCCGTGCATATCCGGGGCGCCTTCTGGATATGCAGCCTGTGCGTCGTCGCCCTGCTGTCGGTTCCGCGCATCGGCGGCAGTGAGAATTTGTGGATGAACGGACTGTACGATACGTTCTGCGCCGTCGTCGCCTTCCCCCTGCTGGTTTTTCTCGGGGCGTCGGGCAAGACCACCGACAAAGTCACCGCCCGGGTGTGCAAATTCCTGGGGGACATATCCTATCCCCTCTACATGGTGCACTATCCCTTCATATACCTCTACTACGCCTGGGTCAAGAACGGCGACCTCACATTCCGGGAGTCGCTGCCCGGTGCCCTGGCGCTTTTCTTCGGTTCGGTAATCCTGGCCTGGCTGTGCCTGAGGCTGTACGACGAACCGGTGCGCAAATTTTTATCGAAGCACCTGCTGCGGAAGGGATAGCCCCGCAAGCGCCCCGGCCGGGAGCCATCCCGCAACGCCGCGGAATTCCCCGCAAAGCCACCGGGTTTTGCGGGGATTATATATGTATATAGGTACACGGCAAACAGGAGTGGGCGGCAGGGAAGGCCCCTCGGGAGGTTTCGAAAAAAAACTTACCGCTTTCGTTTCGAATCCCGGATATTTTTTATAGATTTGTAAAGGCCGCCGCAGGGAAGCCCCGGCATGGGGACGGAATGCGGATACAAAACGGCAACGACGCATCTATAACAACTCGAATATATGGAACAGTACATTTTGTCATTGGATCAGGGGACGAGCAGTTCCCGTGCGATCGTATTCGACCGGAAAGGGCAGATATGCTCGATGGCACAGCGGGAATTCACGCAGATATTCCCCAAGCCGGGATGGGTGGAACACAACCCGCACGAGATATGGTCGTCGCAGGCTTCGGTGATCGCCGAGGCGATCGCGTCCATCGACATCAACGGCCTGAACATCGCGGGCATCGGCATCACCAACCAACGGGAGACCACGATCGTGTGGGATTCGGAGACCGAAGAACCGGTCTACAACGCCATCGTCTGGCAGGATCGCCGCACCTCGGAGTACTGCGACCGGCTGAAGGCCGAGGGGCAGACCGAATTCATCCGGGAAAGGACGGGGTTGATCGTCGACGCCTATTTCAGCGCCACGAAGATCAAATGGATTCTGGACAACGTGGCGGGGGCGAGAGAGCGGGCCGAGAAGGGCAAACTGATGTTCGGCACCGTCGACACGTGGCTCATCTGGCGCCTCACGCGCGGCGAGGTGCACGTGACGGACGTGAGCAACGCCTCGCGCACGATGCTCTTCAACATCCATACGCTGCAATGGGACGAGGAGCTGCTGAGGCTGTTCGGCATTCCCGCCTCGATGATGCCCCAGGTGAAGTCGTCGAGCGAGGTGTACGGCGCGACGAAGACCACGATCTTCGCCCACAAGGTACCCATCGCGGGCATCGCGGGCGACCAGCAGGCAGCGCTGTTCGGGCAGATGTGCGTCGAGCCCGGGTCGGTGAAGAACACCTACGGCACGGGGTGCTTCCTGCTGATGAACAGCGGGGAAAAGCCCATCACATCGTCGAACAACCTGCTGACGACCATCGCATGGAAGATCGGCGACAAGGTCGACTACGCGCTCGAAGGGAGCATCTTCGTCGGCGGGTCGGTCGTGCAGTGGCTGCGCGACGGGCTGGGGATCATCCGTTCGTCGTCGGAGGTCGAAGCCCTGGCCGCCTCGGTGCCCGACACCAACGGCGTCTATTTCGTGCCGGCGCTCACGGGGCTGGCAGCCCCGTACTGGGATCAGTATGCCCGGGGAGCCATCAGCGGCATCAGCCGCGGCACGACGGCCGCACATATCGCCCGCGCGGCACTGGAGGGGATCGCCTACCAGACGCTGGACATCGTGGGCGCCATGCAGCGCGACTCGGGCATCACGCTCCGGGAGCTGAAGGTCGACGGCGGCGCGGCACGCAACAATCTGCTGATGCAGTTCCAGTCCGACCTGCTGGACACGCGCGTCATACGCCCGGGCGTGACGGAAACCACGGCGCTGGGTGCGGCTTACCTGGCCGGACTGGCCGTAGGCTACTGGGGGAGCATCGACGAAATCCGGCAGCAATGGCAGGCGGAGCACGTATTCGAACCCACGGCCGACCGCTCGCAGATCGGGAAGGCCGTCGCAGGGTGGGAAGACGCCGTACGCAGGGTACTGCGCAACAGCAAAGACTAAAATACCGGGATTATGGAAATCACACTGTTTACCAAGTGCCTGTTCGAATTCATCGGGACACTGGTGCTCGTACTGCTGGGCGACGGGGTCGTCGCATCGACGGTACTGAAACAATCGAAAGGTTTTAACGGCGGATGGGCCGTAATCACGATCGCGTGGGGCCTGGCCGTGATGTGTGGCGTGCTGATCGCGGGCCCCTATTCGGGGGCGCACCTCAACCCCGCGGTCTCGATCGGGCTGGCCGTGGCGGGGTCGTTCCCGTGGGCGTTCGTGCCCGGGTACATCGCAGCACAGTTGCTGGGCGGTTTCTGCGGGGCCGTACTGGTCTATGTCTATTACAAAGACCACTTCGACGCCACGGACGACCCGGCGACCAAGCTCGGCGTATTCTGCACCATGCCTGCGATCATGGACAAGCCGCGCAACCTCTTCTGCGAATTCCTCGGCACGTTCCTGCTGGTGTTCGTAATCCTGGCCATCGGCAACGAACAGAACACCCCCGAAATCGGGATGGGAAGCCTCGGAAGCCTGCCCGTGACGATGCTCATCATGGCCATCGGCATGTCGCTGGGCGGCACGACGGGCTATGCCATCAACCCGGCGCGCGACCTGCCTCCGCGTGTGGCCCACAGCATCCTGCCCATCAGGGGGAAGGGCACGAGCGGGTGGGGTTACAGCTGGGTGCCCGTGGCGGGGCCCGTGCTGGGCGCACTCGCCGCAGGAGCGATCTACGGCTGCATCTACATCTGCAGCTGACCCGGATCGCAAATCCGGACACAAGCCGCCCTTTCCGGGCGGCTTTTTTCATGCGGGGGCACCCCGGGCTCCGTCCGACAAGGTAGGACGGCGGGTGAAAATCATAACTATTCGGTATTGCCCGCACCGGGAAAGAGGGTTACTTTTGCAACAAAAGAAACCGATGCCGCATGCAAACGCCCAAAGAGGAGATACGCAACAGCCTGCTGGAGTCCGCCGGGAAACAGTTCCTGCGCAAAGGATTCCTGAAGACCTCGATGCGCGAGATCGCACGGGATGCCGGGGTGGGGCTGGCCAACATCTACAACTACTTCCGCAGCAAAGACGAAATATTCCGCACGGTAGTGCAGCCCGTAACCCTCGCTTTCGAACAGATGGCGCACAGCCACCACGACAGCGGAGGAACGGACGTGCTGGAGATGTATGCGGAACCGTACCTGCGGAAAGTCACCGACGAATACGTCACGCTGATAAACTCGCACCGCAGGAAACTGGAAATACTGCTTTTCAGGGCGCAGGGCTCGTCGCTGGAGGATTTCCGCGAACGGTATACCGACCGCACGACAGCGGCGGTGAAGGAGTGGCTGGCGGGGATGAAACGCCGGCACCCGGCGCTGAACATCGCCGTCTCGGATTTTTCAATCCACCTGCACACGGTGTGGATGTTCACGCTGTTCGAGGAGATCATCATGCACCGGGTAAAGCCGCGGGAGATGAAGCAGGTGATTGCGGAATACATACGATTCGAAACCACGGGATGGAAGGAGCTCATGAAAATTTGAGCTCCTTCCTTTTTTTTGAACAAAATTGAATATCGTTCATTATTGAGCGGACTACCGAAACACAAAAACAGATAAGATGAAAGAGAAAATCGAATTCCAGAGCGTAGTGGCGGAAACACTGCTGATTCCGCTCTACATGCGGGCCAAGGAGAGCCGGCGCAGGGACGCCGTGCTGCACGACCCCGAAGCCGAACGGCTGGTGGCCCGGATCGCGTACGACTACGGCAAGTTCGACAAGGCTTGGATGAGCGCATTGGGCTGCGTGGTGCGCAGCCGCTATTACGACCAACGCGTAGAGTCGTTCATCCGCCTGAACGCACGGCCGGTGGTCGTGAACGTCGGGTGCGGGCTCGACACCCGGTTCCAGCGGATCGCCGAACGGCGCAATGCCGTATTCTACGAGTTGGATCTGCCCGAGGTGATGGCCATCCGCGAAAAGCTGCTCCCGGTACCGGCCGGCGACAACTACCTCGCAGGTTCGCTGCTCGACACGGAGTGGCTCGAAGGCCTGCGCACACGGCACCCCGACGGGCATTTCATATTCGTATTCGAAGGGGTGCTGATGTACTTCTACGAAGAGCAGGTGCGCACGGTGCTGCGCAATATCGTAAGTCGCTTCCCGGCGGGGGAGGTCTGCTTCGACGCCTGCGGCCCGATGATGGTCAACACGGGGCTGAAGCCCGACTCGCTGCGCAGGAATGCGGCCCAGATACGCAGCGGCCTGGCCGACGGTCATAAGTGGGAGCCCCGCCTGCAACTGATCGAGCAACGCTCCTATATGGAATTCGCACGGCGCCGCTGGGGTTTGACGGGCATCTTTTTCAGGGCGTTCCCGCACCTGGCCCGCAAATTCAGTTCGCTGCTCGCATACAGGATCTCCGCGACGGAATAAAAAAAACTGTGACCATGGAAAAACAAAAGACAAAACAGGGGCTGGCCCGGCTCTTCGAGATCGCCGGACAGCGCAAGGGGCTGCTGATACTGGCCGGCGTGTTGTCGGCCGCAAGCGCAGCCTGTATGCTCGTGCCCTACTGGGCCGTATACCGGATACTGACCGAACTGCTGGAAAATGCCGGGGATACGGGCGGCATCGACGCCGGGCTGCTGGTAAAGTGGGGATGGATCGCGTTCCTGGGGCTCGTCGGCGGGCTCATACTGCTCTACGCCGCACTGATGGCATCGCACGTGGCGGCATTCCGCATCCTCTACGGGCTGCGGGTCAGGCTCTCGGAGCATATCGGCCGCCTGCCGCTGGGCTACCTGAACGGCACCTCGACAGGCGCCATCAAGAAGACGATGGAACAAAACATCGAGAAGATCGAAAATTTCATCGCCCACACGATCCCCGACATGGTAAACGTCGTGGCGACGGTCGTGCTGATGTTCGCCATCTTCTTCTCGCTCGACGGATGGCTGGCGGCGGTCGGCCTCGCCGTGATCGCCGTGAGCGTCATCCTGCAATTCTCCAACTTCATGGGTAAAAAGGCCCAGGAGTTCACCCGGATCTACTTCGATGCGCAGGAGCGGATGTCGGCATCGGCGGTGCAGTACGTGCGCGGTATGCCCGTGGTAAAGATATTCGGGCAGAGCGTACGGTCGTTCCGGCAATTCAACGCAGAGATCGAAGCCTACAAGACCTATGCGCTGAAGGTCTGCGACACCTACCAACCGGGAATGGTAGCATTCACCGTGCTGCTCAACTCACTGGTAACCTTCTTCTTCCCGATCGGCATCCTGCTGGTGGGCGGATCGCCGGGCGACATCGCGCTGGCGGCCGTCTGGCTGTTCTTCATCGTCATGGGGCCGGGCGTAGCATCGCCCGTCTACAAACTGATGTACCTGGGCGGAGGCACGCGCGAAATCAACGAGGGCGTAGTGCGCATCGACCGTATTTTCGACCGCCGCCCCGTTCCCGAGCCGGCCGAGCCCCGGGTTCCCACGACCTACGACATAGAGTTTCGCCATGTGGGTTTTTCGTACTCGAACGAAGCCGAAGCGACCCGCACGGAGGCCCTGCGCGACATTTCGTTCACGGCACGGCAGGGAGAGATCACGGCGCTGGTCGGGCCCTCGGGTTCGGGAAAATCGACCGTGGCGAACCTGATCCCGCGCTTTTGGGACGTCGGGCAGGGCGAGATACGGATCGGCGGCATCGACATCCGGGAGATCGCTACGGAACGGCTGATGGACATCGTGTCGTTCGTATTCCAGGAGACGTTCCTCTTCTACGACACACTCTACGAAAACATACGTACGGGGCGCCCGGATGCCACGCACGAAGAGGTCGTTGCGGCGGCGAAGGCGGCGCAGTGCCACGAATTCATCGAACGCCTGCCGGACGGCTATGCGACCCGGATCGGCGACAGGGGCGTCTACCTTTCGGGCGGCGAGGCCCAGCGGGTATGCGTGGCGCGTGCGATCCTGAAAAACGCCCCGGTACTGGTACTGGACGAGGCGACGGCATTCGCCGACCCCGAAAACGAGTGGAAGATGCAGCAGGCGCTGCAACACCTGATCAGGGACAAGACGGTCATCATCATCGCCCACAGGCTTTCGTCGATCGTCGCGGCACAGCAGATACTCGTCCTCAGGCAGGGGCAGCTGGTACAATCGGGGCGGCACGAAGTGCTGAGCAAGACCGACGGGGTATACAAAAAGATGTGGGACGCCTATACCGACGCGTTCCGCTGGCAGTTAGACACCAAAGAAAAAAGAGCATAGAATCATGGCAAAGAAGAGTTTCATCAACAAAATCCTGCAAAATACCCGCAAGCCCGAAGGGTTCTTCGGACGACTGGTTCTGCGGGGCATGAACCGGGGGCACGCATCGCTGGCGCGATGGGGCATGGGCTGCATGGAGTGGCAGGCCGATTGGAGCGTACTGGACATCGGATGCGGCGGCGGTGCCAACCTCGCGCAGATTCTCAAACGATGCCCCGCCGGCAAGGCGTACGGCATCGACCTGTCGCAGGAAAGCGTGGCATTCGCCCGCAGGAAGAACCGCAGGCTGCTGGGAACGCGATGCTTCGTAGAGAGGGGCGACGTCGGGAAGCTGCCGTACGGCGACGGGACGTTCGGTGCGGTCACGGCTTTCGAGACGGTTTATTTCTGGGACGACCTTCCCGAAGCGTTCGCCGAGGTGGCGCGTGTGCTCAAGACCGGCGGCAGGTTCCTGCTGTGCAGCGAGATGAGTGACCCGGCGAACGAAATGTGGACGAGCCGCATCGACGGGATGAGGGTATATTCGGCCGAACGGCTGGAAACGCTGCTCGCAGCAGCCGGATTCGCAGATATCGCCGTATACCGGCGGAAAAAGGAGGAGTTGTGCATCGTAGCACGCAAACAGGCCCGAAACGACCAAAACGGAGGAAGGCGATGAATGCAATCAAGAATATTACGGTCGGCCATACGGAGCGTCTCCGCAAACCGGTCGGCTTCACGATGCTCGCCAACCTGGTCAACATCGTGCCGTTCTGCCTCTCGATCGAGGCGGTGAATGTCATTTTCCGGGCCTGCGACGGCAGCGGCACGCCGCTCGACACCGCACGGCTGTGGACGATCTTCGGGATACTGGCCGTCTACATGGCGGCCATGGCACTGGCCGAACGCGCGGCTTACCGCGCCAATTTCCGGGGTGCCTACGAAATGAGCGCCGAAGGGCGCATCTCCCTGGCCGAGCACCTGCGCAAGCTCTCGCTCGGATTCCTGTCGCGCCGCGACCCGGGCGACCTGTCGTCGATGCTCATCACCGATTTCACGATGGCCGAGACGGGCATCTCACACCATCTGCCGCAGTTGATGGGGGCGATGGTGATGCCCGTGCTGGCATTCCTCACGCTGCTGTGGATCGACTGGCGCATGGCTACGGCGATGTTCGTGGCGCTGCCGTTGGCAATCGGCATCCTGTTGGCGAGCACCAGAATCCAGCAGAAACTGAGCAGCCACCAGATCGCCGCGAAAATCGAAGCCGGGAACCGGCTGGAGGAGTACCTGCAAGGCATCCGGGTGATGAAGGCCTACAACATGGTAGGGGGCCGGTTCGTCCGCCTGCGCGAGGCTTTCGCGCAACTGCGCCGCGCCTGCATCCGGCAGGAGGCACTGCTGGGGCCTTTCGTCCTGCTGTCGATCACCGTCGTACGGGCGGGGCTGACGCTGATGGTGCTGTGCGGGACATACCTGCTGCTGGACGGCACGCTATCGCTGCTGATGTTCGTGATGTTTCTGATCGTCGGCTCGCGCGTCTTCGACCCGCTGACTTCGGCACTGACGAATTTCGCGGAGTTCCGCTATTTTTCCATCGCGGGAGGGCGCATACTCAGCCTGATGGAGGAACCGGAAATGACGGGCAACCGCAAAGCCCCCGAAAACGGCGACATCACGCTGGAAGGGGTATCGTTCGCCTACCACGACAAGGAGGTGCTGCACGACGTATCGCTCACGCTGCCGCAAGGTTCGCTGACGGCGCTCGTAGGCCCGTCGGGAAGCGGAAAAAGCACGCTGATGAAACTCTGCGCACGGTTCTACGACCCGCAACGGGGACACGTGCTGTTCAACGGCGTACGGATGGACGAGATCGAACCCGAATCGCTGATGCGCCACATTTCGATGGTATTCCAGGATGTATACCTGTTCCAGGACACGATCCGCAACAACATCCGCTTCGGCAAGGCCGACGCCACGGACGAGCAGATCGTCGCCGCGGCAAAAAAGGCATGCTGCCACGACTTCATCATGCGGCTGCCCAAAGGGTACGACACGATGGTGGGAGAAGGCGGCTGTACGCTTTCGGGCGGGGAGAAGCAGCGGTTGTCTATCGCCCGTGCGATCCTCAAGGACGCACAGACCATCCTGCTGGACGAGGCTACCGCATCGCTCGACCCCGAAAACGAGGTCGAGGTACAGCGTGCCATCAATACCCTGATCGCAGGGCGCACGGTGATCGTGATCGCCCACCGGCTGAAAACGATCCGCAATGCCGACAACATCGTCGTCCTGGATCAGGGGCGGATCGCCGAGCAGGGGACGCACGACCAACTGGTCGCACACGGAGGGCTCTATGCCCGGCTGTGGGCCATACAGGAGCGGACGGCGGGGTGGAGTATCACCTCTTGACGGTATGCGGCGGGGCGAAAACCCCGAAAAATCGGTATTGCCCCGCCGCAAAAAATCACGTTACTTTGCACAAAACCAAAAAACAGCGAAAATTATGACCGGAATTTTTTATGGCAGCACGACCGGGACGACCGAGGCTGTTGCCGAAGACATCGCAAAACAACTGGGCGTGGCATCCGCCGACGTACACAACGTGGCGGACGCATCCGCCGACGAAGCCGACAAATACGACCTGCTGGTCGTGGGCTCCTCGACGTGGGGCTGCGGCGAGTTGCAGGACGACTGGTATTCGTTCCTCGACGCACTGAAGGCCAAAGACCTGACAGGCAAGAAGGTAGCCATATTCGGCTGCGGCGACAGCGGTTCCTATCCCGATACATTCTGCGACGCCGTGGGACTGATCTACGACGGGTTGCAGGACACGGGATGCACGTTCGTAGGTTCCTACGCGCCCGCGGGCTACGGTTCGATCGCCTCGCTCATCGTGCGCGACGGCAAGTTCGTCGGACTGGCCATCGACGAAAGCGACCCGGGCAAAACCGACGAACGGGTGGCGGCATGGTGCGGACAGATTAAAAACGAGTAGCGATGAGCGCCGAGGACTTCAGCCGCTACGGTTCGATGAAACTCTTCATGCACCACATCTATGAGTTTCAGAAAGGGGTACGCAGCCTGGTGCTGTGCACGATGTGCCGCACCTGTGCGTCACTGGTGTGCGATCGGCTCGACCGGCTGGGCATAGCCCATCTGACACAGCCGGTTACGGATAATAAGGTAAACCTTTACTTCGGCAACAGGCTTTGCCTGGACGCGGTGAAGACATTTGTCCACAAACCGCTCAACGAACTCTCGCCCGAAGAGGATTTCATGCTCGGCGCCATGCTCGGATACGACATTACGGGACAATGCGAACGCTATTGCAAACGCAAGGTGCGGACGGCATAGTCCCCCCGAACGACAAAACATAGAAAAATGAAAAAACTAATCGTATATCTGGTAATCGCCGCGGCGGCGCTCATGGCCGCAGGATGCGGCGGCAATTCGAACAACAGGAAACAGGCGGCGGAAACGGCACAAGCCGCAACGGCGCTCGAGGTGGACAACCTGCTCGCCGACGCGGAAAAGCTGACCGGGAAACAAGTCACCGTGGAGGGCGTATGCACGCATATCTGCCGCCACGGGGGCCGCAAAATATTCCTGATGGGTACCGACGATACACAAGTCATCCGGATCGAAGCGGGCGAAAAGATCGGCGCCTTCAAGCCCGAATGCGTGAACAACCTCGTCCGTGTGACGGGCACGCTGGTCGAAGACCGCATCGACGAAGCCTACCTGGCCGAATGGGAGCGGGAGGTCAAAGACCAGCTCGCCGAACAGCACGGGGAGGGCGAGGCCGGATGCAGCGCGGAACAGCAGGCCCGCGGCGAATCGGTGGCGAGCAGCGTCGGGGAACGCATCGCCGGCTTCCGGGCACGCATCGCCGACCGCAAAGCCAAGGAAGGCAAGGAATACCTCTCGTTCTACCACGTGGAAGGGGGCAATTACGAAGTCCTGGAATAGGAGGGCATGGGAAAAACCAAATTCATGTCCGCCATAAGAAAATGGAGCAGGCCGGTTCACCGCGACCTCTCCTTTTTCTTTTCGGGCGTATTGCTGATCTATGCCGCTTCGGGGTTCATGCTCAACCACAAGCGCGATTTCAACTCCGACTATTCGATCCGCAGGCAGGAGGTGACGCTGCCGGAAACACTGCCCCGGACACAGCAGCAGTGGACCCGCAGGGATGCCGAAGAGGCGCTCCGCCTGGTGGGCGAGCAGGGAAACTACCTGAAACACTATTTCCCCGAGCAGGGGCAGCTCAAGGTATTCATCCGCGGCGGCAGTTCGCTCACGGCCGACCTCACGACGCGCAAAGCCGTGTACGAGTCGATCCGCAAGCGGCCGCTGCTGAGCAGCATGAACCGGCTGCATTACAACCCGTCGCGCTGGTGGACGGTGTTCTCGGACGTATTCCTCGCGAGCCTGGTGGTAATCGTCGTCTCGGGGCTGGTGATGCTGCGCGGCCCGAAAGGGCTGTGGGGGCGCGGCGGGATAGAACTGCTGGCGGGGATACTCATCCCGGTATTGTTCATGTTTTTCGCCTGACGACGGAAAGCGAACCCCTAAAAAAGGCGGCTGTCGAACGACAGCCGCCTTTTACATGCGATAACCGGGGTGCTACGCCCTCTGGGGTTCCAGCACCAGCAGGGGAATGAACAGGAAAAGCCCGAAGAGCACGATGCCGGCAATGCGGAGCACCCGTTTGCCGGGCGGCACGCGGCGGCGCAGCACGGCATAAACCACGGCCAGCACCGCCCCCAGCCCGAAGGCGAGACAGGAGAAATCGGCAAGGCGCGGCTTCACGTAGCCGTCGAGCGGCGAGGTGAACGACAGGCTGAAGGGAAAAAGGTACTCTGCCCGCCGTTCCCACGTTTGAGCGGCGGATCGAGGCACGTATTCGTCGGCACGCGAGTAATCGCGCGCATTGACCGCCACGAGCCGTTCGGACTCGGGCGCCTGCACCGTCACCGTCCAATAGAACATGTCGCCGATAATCATCATCCCTTCCCGCGCGGGGTCGAACATCCCGACGGGCAGCTCATGCAGCGAATAATCCTCGGCCTCGAGGGCGTAGAAGCGGTTGTCCTTGTCGACCAGAAAGCCGAACAGCCGGTGGTCGGCATATTCCGTGACGAAGATATGGCGGATCCCCAACTCAGCGGGAATATCCGTACGGCGGACGAACGGACGACCTCGCATCTGCTTGAGGTGATAGACCTTAAAATCGTTGTCGACAATGAAATAACCGTTGTCATAGTCCTTGCGGGTCGAGGCATTGCCGGCGATGACGCGTGCGGGGAATGCGAAGCCCTTGTCCTTCATCACACGGGTGAAGGCATCGCTCTTGGCCCGGTCGAGGGTATTGGTAGCCATGTCCACGAACTCGATCCCATCCCCCGTGATGCGAAACACGTCCGTGGGGGATTTGAAATCGACCCACGCGGGCATCGACTCCAGCAACTGATAGAGCCCGGGCTTGCGGCGGTTGATCTCGGAAGGGGAGCTGCGGAAGATGAAGCCCGAGCGCTCGGCGTCGCGGACATCGACCGCAACGCCCTCGATGCGGGACGGGAAACGCCCTTCGGAGGCAAGCTGGCGGTAGTAGAACATCGGGAGGATGCTGTCGAACTGGTGTTCGGTGTAGGTATTGCCCTTGAAATCGCGCCCGGCGATCGTCCCTTCCCCGTCGTAGGAAATCGACGCGAAACTATGCGTCACGCAGCTGTAAAGGGTGAAGGGCGACCACGACGGCGATGCGAAGAGGAAGGTGTAGAACCACGGCAGCAGCCACGCCAGCAACAGCGTGGCGAGGAGGATGACGGCGGTCTTGATAGTCTTTATCATAAATCCGTTATTTTCGTTTTAATCCTGACACCCCTGCTTGAAACGGTAAACCGAGAGCAGCGGGAAGAACAATACGCACAGCAGCAGCGCGAGCAGCCATGGCAACATGCCGTCGTAGGCCTGCGGGGTTTCCGACAGAAAGAAGAGGCGGCATACGCCCACGGCGACCAGGATGTCGGCGACTCGCCGCCGCCACGTCGGTTCGAGGCATACCCAGGCCGCAAGCGGGTAGAGCGCCAGCCCGGCCAGGTACCACGGAAGCGAGGTCAGCAGGATGCGGGAGACCAGCTCCGGGGCGAGCAGGGTGTGGAAGTAGCACCACAGCACGAACGCCTGCACGGCGGACAGCACGGCCAGCGCCGCAAGCCCGACGCCCATCATCAGCAGGATCATCTTCCGCTGCGGGAAAGGCAGGTGCAGGGTGAGTTTCAGACGCTTGTGGGTCATCTCGGGAATGAACTGCACCAGCGCCAGCAATACGCCCAGCAGCACGGGCAGGTATTGGAGGATGTCAACGAAGACGACCTCCTTTTCGAGCATGACTTCCCAGATGTGGGCAGCCCCCTTGAAGGTTATTACGCGCTGAACCCGCAGCAGGGCATAGGCCGTGAACCCGGCAAGGAACAGGGCCGCCACGAGACAGAACCAGCGCATCTTGATCCACTCTTTGTAAAATATGGCTTTGATCATAGTATCGCGGTTTAATATTTTCCGGTCAGCCCGATAAAGGCGTCTTCGAGGTTCATCGTCTCGGCTTTCAGGTCGCCACAGGCGATCCCGGCGCGCTGGAGCACGCCCTGCACCGTGGCGGGCGAATCGAACGAATAGAGCTCGGCGCGGCCGTTCAGCACGGCGGGATGGTAAATGCCCGACCCGGCGGGAAGCACCGTCCCCTGCCGCACATCGAACGTATAGCGGCGGAATGTGGCGAGCAGCTCGGCCACGGGCATCTGCACGAGGATGCTCCCGTAGTCCATGATGATGCAGTCGTCGACGAGTTTCTCCATGTCCTGGATGATATGCGAGGTGAGGAAAACGGTTTTCTCCTCGCTCTGGGCGTATTCGCGCAGGTATTCCACGAACAGGCGCCGGTAGCCGGGGTCGAGCCCCATCGAGAAGTCGTCGAGTACGAGCAGCTCGGCATCCTGCGCCAGGATGAGCCCGAGCGCCACTTGGGAACGCTGGCCGCAGGACATGCGCGAAATACGCTGCCGCGGCGCCACGCGGAGCTTCTCCATCAGGCCGTAGTAGGCGTCGCGGTTCCAGCGCGGATAGAACTTCGAATAGAAACGTTCGATCTGCTCGATGGTCATGAAGGCGTACTGCACATGCCCTTCGATGAGCAGGGCGATGCGCGCCCGCGTCCGGGGAGACATCGTGCGGATGTCTTCGCCGAAGATCAGGCACTCGCCGGCACGGGGCCGGAGGTAACCGCTCAGGATGTTGATCGTGGTGGTCTTACCGGTGCCGTTCTTACCCAAAAGTCCGAGGATCCGCCCGCGCGGAACCTCGAAACTCAGGTCTTTATAGATCAGCCGCTCCCCGTAATAATGGGTCAGGTTGCGGCATTCGATTACGGAATCCGTCATGGGAAGGTCAGTTCTTGAGCGACGGCGTGGCCTCGGGCGTGAAGTCCGTGGTCGAATTGTTCGTATCCATGTAGTAGGGCGCAGAGGTCGTGCTCACCACTTTGCGGCGGACGCTCTTGCCGAAGCGGGTTTCATCGCCGTCGATCTTGCCGCAGTAAGTCCAGCCCGCATCGAGCAGCGGCGAGGTGACGATCCAGGCGAACATCTCCTCGATCGAGAGGTTCACCACGTCGACGATCCACGAATTGGGGACTTTCCAGAAGTCGTCGCTCATGGGGAAGGTGCCGTAGTCGGGGACGACCATATCGTACTCGACCGTATAGGCGTAGTCCGAGGCGAAGCTCTCGGCGGTCACGCCTTCGCCCAGGCGGCCGATCGCATAGGTATAGAAACCGCGGTTATGCCATGTCCAGAAGTCGTCGGCGAAGAGCGTCGTCACGTTGGGGACTTTGGGGTTGTCCATATCCTCGTCGTCCTGCGAGTTGAAATACTCGAACGTCGCGCCCGAGAGATCCAGCGACAGCGAATTGAACTCGGTGTGGTCGATGGCCGTGTCGGCGATGACGACCGAAGCACCCGGGGCCACAGGGTAGTCCGTACCCGAACCGGGCAGGATGAGGCCGCCGTCGACAGTGAAATAATCCGACATGATGTCGGGCGTATAGTCGTATTTATCCACCGTCATGAAGGCCGACTTGAAAATCACCAGCCCGTCGGCGTAGAGTGTCCTGTCGGAGTTGTTGGTGATCTTCATATACTGGTCGCCGTAATAGGGCATCCCCTCGGGGGTCTTGGTTCCGGTATAGAAAATCTCCTCGATGACGAAATCATCGGATTTCATCGCAGCCACGGTCGTCTCGACGGTCAGTGTGTTCGATGCGGCCGACACGGCGACCCCTTCGCGCGAGGCCTCGATATCGCGGTCGGCCGTCTTGCCGTCGACCGTGTAGCTGATCTTTCCCGACACGGCGATGTTATACGACCCCTCCTCGAGGGTCGCACCGACCTCATAGGCGCCGCTTCCCGCCGACGCGAATTCGGTGACGTGGACAACATCGCCCGTCGCTACCCGGGTGAAGGCCACGTCGACGGAAGATAGCTGCGGATCGGTCAGGCTGATCGGCATGTTCAGTTTGAGGGTGAAATCCACGGGATCGGCCCCGGTTCCGGGTTCGTTGTCCGAGCACGATGCGGCGCCCAGCAGGATGCCCGAAGCCGCGATTGCATAGAAAAGATGTTTGATACTCATAGGTTTAAAAAATTATTTAGGTGAATATTATCCGTTTCAGAACGCAATGCCGCAGGCAACCCGCGCATGGTGCGCCGCTGTGTTGTCGCCGTAAAGCCCGCCCCCGTAATCCGCCGCGAGGAAGAGCGACATCCGGCGGCGCAGCGCGTAATCGGCACGCAATCCCAGCCGGAATGTAGCGGCATCCTGCCGCAGGCGGCCGTAGTCGTACTGCACCATGCGGACGAGCGGCGCGGCGAGGTCGGCGACAGGGAGCGTGAGGCCGGAATCCAGGCCCGCGGTATAGCCGCCTCCGGCTTCAAGGCGCAGGAGCAGGCTGCGGCGTTGCAGCACGCAGCGAAAATCGACACCGCCGCCGGCACGGGTAAATTCCATGTTCTGGGCAGGGTAGAGGTAGTCCGATGTCCGGCGCCGGTATTCGCCCCACGGGCAGACGTACCACGCATGGCCCGCCGCCTCCACGCCGAACACCGCCTCGGCGCGCCCCTGCAGGGCGCTGTATTCGAACAACGTCAGGAATCCCAGCGTCCCGCTCCCCTGGGAAGAGTTGTTGTCGTCCACGATGCCCTCATCCCCGCGGCGGTAGTCGTAGCGCGCCTTCAGGGCGACGCCCCAGCGCAGGCCGTTTCCCGAGCCCCCCAGCCAGGCGGCCTCGGCATGGAACGACCGGGGAACGACCTTCTGCAACACCAGGTCGGCACTGCCGGGCAGCTCCTTTTCGATGTGCAGGTACTCGTACCCCGCCGCAAGGTGCAGGCCCCCGCGCCCCGCATCGGGCACCAGCGCGAGCGTCAGCCCGTAGCCGCTGCCACGGTATCGGGTCTGGGAGTTCGCATTGCCCTCGAACCCGGCGTAATGCGACCCGAGGCCCGAGAGGTGGTAGACGCCCTTCTCCCCGGCGGAATGGGCGTACTGTATCTGGGAACCCGATTGCTTGTAGACGCGGAGTGCGGCCGAAAGCCCCAGGCGGTAGTTCCCCATCCGCACGGAAGCGCCAGCGCCGGCGTCGATGTCGATGGCGACGTTCCGGATCCGGGGATCGGAGTCGCGGTATTCGTGCAGGGCGCGGGCACCGGCCTCCAACGCCCAGGTATACCTGCCGCTGCGGTGCCCGTAACCGCCGCCGAAAGTGTACTCTTCAGAGGTGAGATCCCCGCCAATGGAGTCGGCGACGACATAGGGGAAGACCAGGTCGTAGTCCGACGAGGCGTTCCACACGACGTTGCGTTTGGCACCCCGGAGGTAACCGGCATCGCCCCAGACGGTACCCTTGCCGGAGATATGTTTGTAGCTCCCGGCCGAGAAGCGGCCGAAATCGCCGCCGTCGCCTTTTTGCTGTTCGAGGGCTTTCTCCTCGCGCCGCATTTCGTAGCCGACCGAAATTTCGGAGAGGGAACCGGCGAAGGCTTCGCTGCGGAGCGCCGGAGTCGCATAGGCCGTAGCCGCGAGCGCCGCGACGGGCGACGCATGTTCGCGCTGGGTGCGGAACAGCGAGGCCGAATCGGTCTGCTGCGCAAAGGCTGCGCCGGTGGCTGCAAGCCCCGTTGCAGCGAACAGTATGGTGCGCAGAATTCCCATCATCGGTCGGCACCGGCGCTCCCGGACACCGCGTTTTCGTACCAGAGCAAATCGACTGAGACGGATTCCGCATCGCGGAGCAACGCCGCCCGCGCATCGGCCGTCACCTGCCGCATGTGCGATTCGCCGGTGGATTTGACAATGTATTCGACAGTGCTGCCGCTGCCGATCTTTATCGAATAGATCCCTTTCTGCAACCGGATCGCGAGCACCCCGTCGCGGAAATCGGATGAGGAGATCGAACGCCTGGTATTGGCGTTGGTGAACACCGCCGTAGCCTGGAAGCGCACCATCTGGAGGGAATCAGGCAGGACGGCCGTAAGCGTCGCTTCGGTGAACAGGGCCTCCGTATTCTTTTCCACACAGGAACAGAGCACGGCACAGCACGGGAGCAGGGTGAACAATATCTTCTTCATAGCCTGAAATTAACTTCCATTCCGAAATAAGGGGATGCATGGCGGCGTACGCGCACGCCGTCGATCTTGTAGCTCGGCATGTAATTGAACATCTGCGTAATGAACATGGCCACCATCACCTTCTCGCGGAAGAGCTTTTTGGTGACTTTCAGGTTGGTAGTCATGTAGAAAGGAATGTTTTCCCAACGGAAGGCCGCCTGGTTGTAGGAGCGGACGAGCCACTTGAGGTAGGGATCGGCGGCCGATTCGTCGGTGTAGTCGCGGACGACCCCGTCGGGGCCGAAATAGGCGAACGGGCGGCTGCTCTTAGCGCCGTTGTACTGCCGGTAGTGCCACCGGCACTGGAACGTGAACGAGAAGCCGAGCCCCAGGCGGGGAATGTCGGTGTCGACCATGAAATTGGTATGCCACATCTCCCGGATGTAGTTGCCGTCGGAAGCATAGATCCCGGTGTAGACATACGGTTTGCCGTTGATGACCGTCCCGGGATTTTCGTATACCGGGTCGCTGTTGCCGTATTCGGTGCGGAACCAGGCTCCGGTGACCGTCAGACGGGTGCGCAGGGACTCGATGCGCTGCGAGGAGAAGGTGAATTCGACGCCCCGCTTGCGGGTGCGGCTGCCGTTGGTCGCCACGCCCGCCGCACGCACCAGCGTGTCGACCGTGTAGGGCATGCCTTCGAGCGAAGGGGGCCCTTCGAGCTGGGAATCGTCCACGCCGCTGTAATCGTACTGTTTGCGGGTATAGCTCGCATAGCGGTTCGCCGTGCGGAACCCCGACTTCATGTCCTCCTCGAAATAGGTGAGCGAAAAGCGGTTGCCGTCCAACGTCACGTCGCCGCGCACCTCCCATTTGAAATTGCGCGCGGCGCCGAGCGAATAGTTCGTCGGGTCGACGACATAGGTCACCATGTTGATGCGGCGGAAAGCCGGGTTGGCGTGGTAATAATTGAGCTGCTGGAAATCGTAGTAGAGCGGTGCGGGGTAGAGCTGATCCATCGTCGGCGTCTTGGTATGCCATCCGACGCCTCCGGAAACGGCGGTTTCGAGCGTACGGCGGCCGAGCTTCAACGCCGGGAACGCGAAACGCGCGTTGAAACGGGGATCGAAATAGAACCTGCCGCGCAGGGCGTATTCCCGCGACAGGTTGAGCATGGTGGTGGCGCGCACGCCGGCCATCACTTCGAGCCGCGAGCGGCCGAGGGCGACCGTCGTATTGTCCTCGACGAACAGGCCGAGGTCGTGCTGTGCCGGAATGTCGCTGTAGGCCCGCGGGCGCGTGGCGGCGTCGGACGAAAGGGGGTGCAGCATGTCGTATACCTGCCCGCGCCCGAGGTTCTTGTCCAGCGCCCAGTCGGCTCCCGCAACGATGGTGCTGGAGGTCGCGGCGGTCTTGACCCCGAAGGTGGCCAGTGCCTTGGCATAGGCGTTCAGGGGCTGGCCGTCGACCGTCAGGTCGGCGATGTAGCTCGCTTCGAGGAACTGGGCGTCGTGTTCGCCCGGGGCGAGGCTGTTGGGCACGGCCGTAGGGCGGGTCACCTGCATGAACTTCCGGCGCTCGATGCGGTCGCGCGAGTAATCGACCGAAGCGGTGGCTTCGAAGGAGCGGAAGAAGCCCTCCTTCTTCGAGGTGTAATCGAAACCGACGCTCAGCGCGAAGCGGTTGTATTTGGATTTGAAGTCGTCGAGATTGCCGTTGTTGCTCTCCGGGTCGACTTTCCGGTTGTCGAACGACCCGGTATAGTCGAGGTTCGTACCCAGTGCAAGGGTGCGATCCGGCGAGGCGTCCCAGGTTTTATGGATGCGCAGCGACCCGGTCATGCGCTTGTAGTTTTCGAGTTTGTTGCGCGGGTCGGCTTTGGAGTCGAGCAGGTCGGCGCCGATATTGACCGTGAGGCCGCGGTCGGGAATTTCGAAACCCTTGCCAACGGAGAAGAGTTTACTGTCCATATCCGCCTTGAAACGGGCGGTCAGCGCCTTCCCGCCCCGTTTTCGCTCGATCTTCACCAGACCGCTCGTCAGGTCGCCGTACTCGACCGAGGGGATACCGCGGACGATCTCGACATGCTGGATCTCGTCGGTGGAGATCGACCGCATGTCGACACCCTTGTTTATAAACAGCTTGCGTTCGAGGAGCTGGTCGCCCCCGGGAAGATACTGCATGTTGGCGTCGTTGCGCATGGGGGCGCCGTCGATGACGAAAGAGGTACCGAGGGACGAAGTGGCGTAATCGTCATTCGAAATGCCGATCTCGCGCAGATGGATCGTATTGGGCGCCGACAACACCGGCGACGAGGAGGAGCCGCCCGGAAGCAGTGCAAGCAGGTCGGCGAAACTCGACGGCTGGATGTGCTCCATCGCCTTGCGGTCGATCACCGAGGAGCTGGTGACCCCCTTTGATTCGGAGGCCGTGACGACGACGTCCTGGATAGAGACGGAGGCGATACGAAGACGCACCGTATGGTACTGGTCGCGCGCCTCAACGGCCGCAACCGACATGTGCCGCGGTTCGTACCCGACGAACGTAATGCCGGCATCGTACATGTCGGCAGGAAGCGTGAAGACGCATTTACCGTCGAGACCCGTCGTCGCGGCGTACATCTTCCCGTCCGCATGGGCTTTCAGCGCGATGGTGGCGTAGGCGAGCGGGGTATGCAGCGAATCGGTGACTTCGAACACCACCTTGCCGCCCGCCGCAGGCTGCGCGCTGGCCGGGCACGAAAGCAGAAGCACGCCGAAAATGAATGTCAGGCAATGTAAGATTCGCGTCATAATTTCTGTTTGCAGAGTGGGACAAAGGTAGGCCTGCCCCGGAAACGGCACAATCGCCAGTTTTAGGTAAATTTCCGGCGGAACTCATCAAAAATAGCGAGCCCGGGCGGATGGAAGCAGTAGGCGGCAAAAGCGAGGAGGGGAGCTCGCAACGGGTAAAGGAGCACAGGGCGCGGCTGGGTACGGCCGGAAATGAAGAAAGGCATCGGCGGAAAGCTCGGCGGGGTGCGGCAGGAAATCGGGGAAAGGCACCGGCAGCCAGCGCCAGCGGCGGGTACTTGCCCGCGGAGGAAGAGCGATGATCCGGCAGCAGAAAAAGCTGCGAAAACATGGAATCCCGGCTAATTTTCGTTAATTTAGCACCCGTATTGCAGCATATGGCTACGACGACGCTACATATCAGGAACATGGTCTGCAACCGGTGCATACTGGTCGTACGGCAGCTGCTCGAAGGTCTGGGGCTGACGCCTCTCCACATCGAGCTGGGCAAGGCCATCGTACAGGAGGAGCTGCCGCCGGAGGCCAAGGCGGCGCTGAAGGGGGCATTGGAGGCCGTGGGATTCGAACTGATCGACGACAGGCGCTCGCTGCTGATCGAACGGCTGCGCAACGCAGTGATCGGGTTGGTACACTACCACGACGGCGGCCTGCGGACGAACCTGTCGGATTACCTGTCGGAGAAATTCCACAGCGATTACAGTGCCCTGAGCAAGTTGTTCTCGGAGATGACAGGCATCACGCTGGAAAAATATTACATAGCACAGCGCATCGAACGCGCCAAAGAACTGTTGGTATACGACGAGTTGTCACTCGGCGAGATCGCCGACAGACTCGGCTATTCGAGCACGGCACACCTGAGCGCCCAGTTCAAAAGCGTCACAGGTATGACGCCCAGCGAATTCCGGAAGCGGAGCGACCGGCAACGCCGGCCGCTCGACCAGGTATAGGGGAGCTGGAGACGTATCCTGCCGGGAGGACGCCCGGAGAGCCAGCCCGGCACCCCCCGCCCGCGAAAGGCACCCGAAGATATATCCCCGCACATCCCGGGATCCTTGCGGGAGCACGGACGCGGCACGGACGGTGGCGGACAAGGTCGGAGTAAGGGCAACACAACGGCAACGAGCCCAACACAGAGGCAACGAGTGCGACGCGAACGGGACAAGGGCCGGATATCCGGGCTGTCGGTCGCAATCCGCACGGCGGAAAATATTCCCGAATCATGTAAATCACATCCATAATTTTATAACGGCTGAAGCCGGGTAAGCCCCTATCTTTGCAGCATAACCAAAGACAGACGACAATGGCAACCGACAAAACCGTGAAAACGATATTCCCCGTGCTCGGCATGAGCTGTGCCGCCTGCGCTGCACGGGTCGAAAAAGTCCTTGCGCACCAACCGGGCGTGTATGCGGCGCGTATCAACTATGCGGCGGCGAACGCCGCCGTGGAGTACGACCCGGCGCGTACGGCCCCCGAATCACTGCGCGAAGCCGTCCGCGCAGCGGGCTACGACCTGGTGACCGGCACCGGCGCCGATGCCGCCGCACAGGCGGAGCTGGCGCAGGCGGAACACCTCCGGCAGCTCAAGAGCCGCACCCTGTGGGCGATGCTGCTGGCACTGCCCGTCATGGCGATCGCCATGTTCTTCGAGACGATGCCTTACGCCGTCCCGGCCATGTGGCTGCTCTCGACTCCGGTGGTATTCTGGCTGGGACGCGGGTTCCACATCCGCGCATGGCGGCAACTGCGGCACGGAACGGCCAACATGGACACGCTCGTGGCGATAAGTACGGGCACGGCCTACCTGTTCAGTGTCTTCAACATGCTGTTCCCGGGATTCTGGCTCGCCCGCGGCATCGAGCCGCACGTGTATTTCGAGGCCGCGAGCATGATCGTCGCCTTCATCCTGCTGGGCAGGCTGCTCGAAGAGCGGGCGAAGGGCGACACGGCTGCGGCGATCAGAAAACTGATGGGATTGCAACCCGAAACCGTAACCCTCGCCGACGCGCAGGGACGGCAGCGAACCGTGCCCCTTACGCAGGTGCAGGCCGGGGATACGGTCGTCGTGAAGCCGGGGGAGCGGATCGCCGTGGACGGCACGGTCGCCGAAGGCAGTTCCTACGTGGACGAAAGTATGCTGAGCGGCGAACCCGCAGCCGTACGCAAGGCTGCCGGGGCGAAAGTATACGCAGGGACGATCAACCAGAGGGGGTCGTTCCTGTTCCGGGCGGAAAGGGTCGGGGCGGAGACCCTGCTGGCCCACATCGTGCGCATGGTGCAGGAGGCACAGGGCAGCAAGGCGCCCGTGCAGAAGCTGGTCGACCGGATCGCGGCAGTATTCGTGCCCGCCGTCATCGCCGTCGCCCTCATCGCCTTTGTGCTTTGGGCTGTATTGGGCGGCGGCGACGGGTTCACGCACGGGCTGCTGGCCTTCGTGACCGTGCTGATCGTGGCGTGTCCCTGCGCCCTGGGGCTGGCGACCCCGACGGCCATCATGGTGGGCATCGGCAAGGGTGCCGGGGCAGGAATCCTGATAAAAGATGCCGAGAGCCTCGAAACGGCGAAAAGCATCGGCACCGTCGTACTGGACAAGACCGGGACGCTCACCGAAGGGAAACCCATCGTGACGGATTTGCTGTGGACGGGGGACGAGCAGCGGTTGGGCCGGGTATTTTACAGCATGGAGTCGCGTTCGGAGCATCCGTTGGCCGAAGCCCTCGCGGAGCGGTTGAAAGGGGAAGGCATCCCTATTTCGGATTTCGAGAACCTGTCCGGGCGCGGGGTGAAGGGCGTGGCGGCAGGGCGGACGTACCTGGCAGGCAACAGGCTGCTGCTGGAGGAAAACGGCATCGCCGCGCCATCGCACCTGTTGCGGGAAGCGGATCGGCTGGCCGCGGCGGCGAAGACCGTCGTCTGGTTCGCCGAAGGGGGCGAAGCGGTAGGCATTGCCGCCATCGCCGACCGGATCAGGCCGGGCGCCGCACAAGCCGTCGCGGAGCTCCGAGCCATGGGGCTTGACGTGCGGCTGCTGACGGGCGACAACGAAGCGACGGCACGTGCCATAGCAGCCGAAGCAGGGATAACGGCCTGCAAGGCGGGTGTCCTGCCGGACGGGAAGGCCGCCTATATCCGCCGCCTGCAGGCCGAAGGGCACAGGGTGGCGATGGTCGGCGACGGGATCAACGACAGCGCGGCCTTGGCACAGGCCGACCTGAGTATCGCCATGGGACAGGGGAGCGACATCGCCATGGATGTGGCCAAGATCACGATCATGACCCCCGACCTCGGGAAAATCGCCGACGCGATCCGCCTTTCGGCGGCGACCGTGCGCACAATCCAGCAAAACCTGTTCTGGGCATTCATCTACAACCTGATCGGGGTGCCGGTCGCCGCCGGGGTGCTTTTCCCGCTCAACGGGTTCCTGCTGAACCCGATGCTGGCCGGGGCGGCCATGGCCCTGAGCAGCGTCAGCGTGGTGGCGAACAGCCTGCGACTGAAGGCGAAGGGCGGCAGGGCGCGGAAAAACGACGGAAGAGAACCAATACCTATAAATAATATGGAAAAAACGATGGAAAAGACGTATCGGATCGAAGGGATGATGTGCGGGCACTGCCGGATGCACGTCGAAAAGGCACTGAACGGAATCGACGGAGTACGTGCGACCGTGGAGCTGGAGCCCCCGGTGGCGACGGTGGAGTTCAGCGGCGGGGAAAAACCGCTGGCGGAATTGCAGCGGGCGCTGGACGGAGCCGGGGAATATAAGATAACGGAAGTGTAATTTGTGCAGGAAAACATAATTTACCTCCGGAAACGGCAGGCGCCGCGGGTTGTGAAAACCTGCGGCGCTTTTTTTTGCCGGAGCCCTGTTTGCCGGGCAATTCCGCCGAGGCGCACTGCGCCAGCGGATACTACGGTTTGCGGGCAAAATCCCGTTTTTAAGGCGAATATTTCATTTAGTCCGCTAAATTTCAGACAAATAAAACAGGAGGTGGATCCGGAGGCAAATCCGGGCATTAAATATTGAGTAATCAGTATATTATATACAAATGACAGTCCCGGCAAATACGCACCGAGGGTAACTAAAACACACAATATCATCGACATGCATGCGGATAATTGGCGACAATTTTGTATCTTTGTACCCAGTGACCAATTCTTCGAATTAAATTTACTTTATTATGTACTCGCCAGATTCCGCCTTTACGGGGCGGCTTCCGGTTGTCGGGCCATACCCGGCAAGGATGACACGCACCCGTAATTATGAATTCGATTTCATGTCGTGTTTCTCAAAACACATCTCCGACTACGAGAAAGCCGGGCGCAAAGGCTCGGCTGCGAACTACCGGTCGTCATACAGGCTGCTGCTGAGTTTCCTCGACGGCCAGCACCTGACGTCGCAACACCTCTCGGCCCGCTGGGTAGAGCGTTACGAACGCTGGCTCCGGGCGCGGGGCGTGACAACCAACACGGTGACGTTCCACCTGCGCAACCTGAGGGCGGTTTACAACCGTTCCGTGAAAAAACGGTTCATACCGGCCTCGTTCCCCAATCCCTTCTTCCACCTGACCGTCAGGCAGACCGTAACGCGCAAACGGGCGCTGTCACGCGAAACCATCAAACGGATATGCACGGCCGACCTCTCGGCGCTGCATCCCAAGTACTCCCTCGCACGCGACATCTTCATGTTCAGTTTCTTCACCCGCGGCATGTCGTTCGTAGATATGGTATATCTGCGCAGCAGCGACATCCATGACGGCGTATTGACCTATGCACGCCATAAAACGGGGCAGATGCTCTCGATGCGCATCGAGCCGCAATTGCAGCACATTATCGACCGTTACAGCAATGCTTCGCCTTATATACTCCCCATACTGGCAAAAGACGACAGCTATGACAATTACCGCCAGCAGCAGCGCGAGCTGAATAAATTTATCCGAAAAATCGGAGTCCTGCTCAATATCCCGGAACCGCTGACATTCTATGTCGCACGACACTCATGGGCAACTCTGGCCCGTGATTGCGGCACACCGCTCACGGTGATCAGCGCCGGGATGGGACACACGTCCGAACGGACGACGCGCATCTATCTCGCACAACTCGACCACAACATCATCGACAAAGCCAATCGAAAAATCATCGACTTGCAGTAAAAGACGGTTTCGTATAATATCCGGATTTTTTGGTTAGGACGAAAGGAAACAGGCAATAAAAAAAATCAAGACCCATTATTACCAATAATGTATCTTGAAATCGTAATAAGTTGTATTATAGACGTTTCAATTCACCTGCAAAAATAGAATTAATTATATTCATAACCAAATTTTTCAGGAGGAAAAAACGCATATCTCAGCGTAAGAGACTGTAAACAAGAATCTTGTATCGTTTTATTTTTATTTTTATTCCGGACAGACCGAAAATGTCCTGACAGCCCCCGCCATGCCTTTGGGAAAGTGTCCAAACAGCGTATTTACCGACTGGTAACCAAGCACATACGCCAAAGGAGACCCATTATTGGTAATAATGGGTCACGAAAAACACATACAAATCACTGGTTACTAATAATTTACATTCGATGTTTTCCGCAAGAATCCTGTGGGCGGTAAAGATACTGCTCGTACTGCACAAGGCGTCGGAAGCAGGGACTCCCCTGATGAAAGGCCGCGAATTGCAGGCTGCATGTGTGGGCCCCGATGCGGACACCTATATATATCGCCGTACTTTACGGGAACTGGCGGCCAAAACGGACTACCTGATTTGCGTATTCCAGTCGGGAAGAACCTTCTACCAATGGAACCCGAACCACCGCCCGACGCTGCACGACCTGATCCGCAGGCTGGACGGTGGCAAGCATGAAGTCTCGCACACCTTCTGGACATACGAAAATACACGCACGATGCAGCCCCTCCAGAAAGTGTGCAAGGAGTACGACAACCTCATACAAACCTATTTATCAGAAATATACATAGAAGAATTGGAATCACCCGCCCTGTTCAGGCAAAGCCGGTTCCGGTTGCCGCAGGCAACGCCCCAGGTCACGGGGGACACAGGAACAGGCTCGCTTTAGCCCTCTCTCGTCAGCGAACAAAAACACATTCATGGAAAAACAAACAATCACCGATCATACAGAATCCGGCAAAAATTAAATGGAAACAACGATACCAGCCGATTTCATCCTGTCGCTACTGGCAATCGCCGCCTCGGCATTGGCGGTAGCCGTAGCCTGCCACATGTACCGGACACGGCAGATAACACGAATAACGGACTCGCAACGAGACCACACATACCGAAAAAAATTCTAATCACTACAAAAACATTCAAACATGAAACGCCTCTACCTTATTGCCCTCTTTATCATCGTCAGCCTTGCCGCCACGGCACAGGAGAACGGCAATCGCGATGCGCAGAACCGCATCGTGCGCGGCCCCTATGAAACGAACCGCTTTTTCGACAACATCTTCGTCGGCGTCGCCGGCGGTGTAAATATCTATTTCGGCGAACACGACTCCTACGGCAAATTCGGCAAACGCATGGCCCCGGCGCTGGACATCCATGTCGGAAAATGGTTCACGCCCTCGGTCGGCGCCCGCGTCGGATACTCCGGCCTGCAGGCCAAAGGGTGGACGACCGCAGGCACCAAATACGCAAAGGGTGCCGACGGAAGCATGTTCAAGGAGAAATTCGGCGTATCGTACCTGCACGCCGATGCAATGTGGAACTTCTCGAACGCCGTGAGTGGCTACAAGGAGACCCGCACCTGGAATTTCGTACCCTTCGTCGGAGTGGGTTGGGCGCGTTCCTACGGCAACGACACCCACGACAACGAAATCGGCTTCGACGCAGGTCTGCTGAACGTAGTGCGCCTCTGCGATCTGCTCGACCTGACGCTCGAAGCTCGTTGCCTGCTCGTCAACCAGCGGTTCGACGGCGTGGGCGGCGGCCGCATCGGCGAAGGCATGCTCTCGGTGACGGCAGGCCTGTCGTTCAACCTGAACCGCCGCGGCTTCAAGCGTGCCTCGCAGGCTCAGCCCGTGGACTACACGTCGTACCTGGATCGTATCAAGCGGCTCGAAAACACCAACAACGAACTCGCATCGCAGAATTCGGAACTGAGCGATGAGAACGAGAAGCTGCGCAACATGCCGCCCAAGGTGGTTGCCGAGCAGAAGGTATCCGCATCGCCCGTGGCGCTCTTCTTCAAGATCGGCAAGGCCACGCTCGACAAGAAGGAGCAGACCAACCTCGAATTCTACGTAAGGAACGCCATGAAGGCCGACAAGGACAAGACCTTCACGTTGATTGGCTCCGCTGACAAGGATACCGGCACAAAGGAGATCAACCAGCGTCTGAGCGAACAGCGCATGGAGTACGTCTACAACCTGCTGAAGGACAAGTACGGCATCGACCCGTCCCGTCTGGTCAAGAAGGCCGAAGGCGACACCAACAACCGGTTCGCAGAGCCGGAACTGAACCGCGTCGTGATCGTGGAATAAGTAAAACAATCGGAATTGACAACCCCTAACGGACTTTACCGCATGCCCCAGACCGCAATACCGACCGCAGCGGGCGAAACCGCAGGATCCGGCCGGGCGCCGCACTACCTGCTCGCCTACCTGGAAGAAGGCCGGGTTCGCGTATACGCCTCCGGCAAACCCGGCCTATGGGTCGGACGGCAGCTTCCCGGAGCGGACGAAATGCGCATCGAAGCGGAGCTGCAGCGGCTCCATCGAACCGGACAAAGGACAGGCATAGTCGAAATATGCCTGTCCGCGGGCGGGGAACAGCGCGGCATACGCGTGCTCTGCGTAAGGGCATAGCGCCAGCCCGGAACGGACATGGAATAAAAGCAACCTACACATAATAAAAAAAGACCATGAAAAAACAAACTATGACTTACGAAGCACCGGAGCTGTACCTGATCTCCGTATGCGTGGAAAAAGGATTTGCGGCAAGCAGCGGCATCGAACCGGGAACCGGCGGCGGCGAGCTGGGCGGAACCAGGTCGCTCTCTTACGATGACTACGAATAGCGACGCATCCATTGGAAATTAACGACAAAAACAGAAAACGCACCATGAAAAAATTATTCGTTATAGCAATGCTCGCAACGGTCGGTATGGCCGCGTGCAGCAAGGACGATACGGCTCCGGCCGCCGGCCCGAAAAAGTATGTTCAGGTGACCATCCCCGAGGATATGGTTTCCGGGGAGACCCGTACTTCCATCGACGGCACCACGACCAACTGGGTGGCCGGCGACAAGGTCGCCGTGCTCCTCTACGACGGAGCCGCGACGATGACATGCCAGTTCACGGCCGACAAGTCGGGCCCGACCACGACGTTCTCGGGCGACGTGCCCATCGGTTCCTATTCGCTGGCGGCGGCTTATTACCCGTACGACTGCAACGCCACGTTCGACGCCGTGAACAAGACCTTCAAGCTCACCTGGGGGTCGGAATACTGCACGGACAACCTGGCCGCCTATGACTTCATGTATACGAACATCTGGGAGGAGCAGTTCGAAGTCAACGAAACAACAAGCGTTCTGCCCGTACACTTTACATTCAAGCCGCTGATGGCCCGCATCAAGATTTCGCTGGGGCTGGGTGCGAACGAAACGCCCAAGAAGATCATCCTGGAAACGGACAACAACGTGATGCCGACGGCCGGTACGATCGACGCCCTGGGTAATTTCACCGCCTCGTCCGTAACCAACTCGATCACGGTTCCCACGAACCAGAAAGAGTTCGTACTGGGCCTGCTCCCCGTGGGCATCCATTCGACGATGACCGTGAAGGTGATGACCACCGACGGCCTGACCTATTCGGACAAGTCGTTCACGCTGGCCGGCCTGAAGCGCAACCACCACTACACCATGAGCGTTCCCTGCAACAAGAAGACGGTGACGATCACCGTGCCCGATGAGATCGACAAGAAATACGGTTCCGACACCTGGAAGGACAACGGTTTCTATTATGGGATCCGCAGTACGACCCCGCAGGGCTTTTCGACGGCTGGTATTTCTACCGTGCGGAGATCAAGAGCGACAAGAACGGCGACGACAAACTGAAGAAAAACCGTATCCAGCTACAGGTTCCGGCAGGCACCAACGACGACAATAACGGTGCTTTCGTTACGGCACCGATCCAGTGCGACGGTTCGAAAACCGTGAAGATCTCGTTCGAGGTTGCAAGCAACAGGGCACTCTTCAACATCAAGTACCGAATCGGTGTAACGGGTAACGGCCCGATTACGGAATCGTGGCTCCGCAACAGGAATAACATCCTGAACGGCAATGACAAAGAGTGCAAGTCGGGAACCCAGACTCATACGTTCACGGTAACGAACGGGCAGCGTATCATGATCAAGATCATGAGTACCGGCGGCTCCTACCACGTTGAATTCGCAAACTTCACCTATACGATCGAATAATTTCGATAAAATAAATTTTCAGATCGGGACGGGGTAAAACCGTCCCGATTTATATATAAGACAAATCTGATGAAAGCAGCATACACAAAGCCGGAATTGGAGATACTCGTAATTGCGCCGGAAGCAGGGTTCGCAATTTCACAGCCGCACGGCGGCGAACTCGGGCCCAGCTCGGTGAATTATGCGGACGACGAGTACTGAACCAAAAACCGCCAATTCGAACCTGACGTTATGAAACACAAACCTATTTTCCGACTGTCGCTACTCGCGCTTCTGCTGGCCGGTTGCGGAAAGGATACGACAGAACTGCCCGAAGGGCCCGAAACTCCCGCGACAGGAGGCGATGCCATCATCTGCCGGTTGTCGATCGGCAACGAAGCGCCCGACACCACGGACGAAACCCGCACGGCCTACGGCCCGTTACAGGACGGCTACTACCCGATCTACTGGCGCAACGCCGACCGGGTGGGGATCATCTGCCCGCAAACGACCCCGCAATGGGCGGAGGTCGAAGTCAGCGTCTCCGGGGCGACCGAAAGCGAAGCCGACCTGAGCAACACGGGGATGCAGTGGGGGAGCAGTCCCAGCTACGATTTCTACGCCTTCTATCCGGCAGACGCCGTGCAGACCAACAGCGGCTCGATCGTCGTGACGGGAATCCCGGCCGTACAGACCTACCACAACGGCGAATGCAACATGCAGTACGCCTATATGGCGGCATGCACCCAAGGGGTGGAACGCGGCGCGGAGGTACCCTTCAGATTCCGCCCGCTGATGACCACGGTTACGATTCAGGTGGGATTCTCGGAGGCCGCGGAGGTACAGAAGCTCGTGCTGTCGAGCGAAAACGGCCCCATAGCGGGCGGCTTCACGTTCGACATCGAAACCGACCGGTGCTCGGTTATCCCGGGCAAGGGATCGAACGTGCTGGCCCTGCACCTGATGTCGGGGGACGTCCCCTATATCCAGCTCAGCGCAGGGTCGAAGGTCGCGGTCACGGCGTTCATGCTGCCGCAGGACATCGAAGGGCTTACGCTCTCCGCCGTCACGACGCAGGGGAAGACCTACAGCTACACGACCCCGGCAACGCTCAAGGCCGGACACCGTTATTCGTTCACGATCGGCGACATGCAGGCGCAGGCGCAACAGACCTCGGAAGGTTATTCCGACTGGATGGCCTACCTGCCCGACAACACCTACCTGTCGCAGGTTTCCATCCCCGGGTCGCACGACGCCTGCACGATCTACGGTTCGCATTACGAGTACAAAGACGGGATGCCCGACGATAGGTACCATTTCAAATGGTTGCAGAACGTCGTATTCGGCTATATGAACACGACCAAGATCATCAAAGCACAGGAGCTATCCATCGAAGAGCAGCTTGCGGCCGGGGTTCGCATGTTCGACCTGCGCCCCTCCTCGTCGAGCTCCTCGGTGCGCGACCTCCCGATCCATCACGGCATAGCCCCGCTGGGCGACCCGACGCTGGGCGGCTACGCCCCGGGCAGCTCCGGCCGCCAGGAGCTTTCGCCCTTCATGCTTTCGCACCTGCTCGACCGTTTCGTGCGATTCCTCGACGAACATCCGGGCGAGATGGTGCTCGTGCACATGAAATACGAGAACACCAGCACCAGCGCCAATAAGACGGGGTGGGACAAAAGCGTGGTCAGCCTGATCAACTCGCATTGCAGCGGGTATGTGGCCGACTTCCACCCCCTGATGACGCTGGCCGACGCCCGCGGCAAGATACTCTTCATGATCCGCGAGGATTACAAATCGTCGAACAACGGCCGGTATTTCGGCGCCTACCTGAACTGGACGGACGACAAGGTGGTTTTCGACACGACGCTCAGCGGCAACGGCGTGGGGCAGGCCCCGATCCGCGTGAACGACCTCTACAACATCAAGAACGGGGCATCGGACGGCAAGACCAAGTATGCGGCCATCGACGAGTGCATCGCCTATACCTATAATACGGACGACCCGACGCGGTGGTGCATGAATTATGTCAGCTGCTACGACACGGCCCATTGCAGCGTGTCGGGGATCAGCCTGTTCGGCGCCGTGGGCGACTACGACTACTGCGCGAACAAGTACAACAGGTATACGGCCGACAAGATCGACAGGTACGATTTCCGCGGGAACGTCGGCATCGTGCTGATGGACTTCGCAGCGGCATCGCACGCCACGATGACCTACGGGCAGACCTACTCGAACATGCAGGTCTACGGCGACGACCTGGTCAGGGCCGTGATCTGCAACAACAACAAGTGGAACCTGCGGCGCAACGAATAACCCCCGGAGGCTCCCGCCGCCGGCACGCGCCCCGGCAGGACGCCGGAACGACACCGAAGAAAAACCTCCCGGGCTTCCCGGGAGGTTTTTGCACACACAAACATTAACAATACAAACAACGCAATGGCTGAATAGATCTGTTGTTCTGGATACAAAGGTGGGGGTAATTTCCGGGTTGCACAATCGCCATAAATGAGTATTTTACGTCCGGGCACTCCCAATTTATGGTGAAAGCCCCGGCGGAAGGGCGTGATCTGCAATTTTTTATTTTGAATTTCGAAATAATGCACTATCTTTGCAGACAAATTCCAACGTCCCGGCGCCCGCCGGGGTTCTGAAAATCATTTTGAAATAGAAATATATGCAGGATTTGAAAGCGCTCGAAGGGAAAAGTCTCGTCGAACTGCGTGAAATAGCAAAAGCTATCGGTATCGGGGACACCACATTGAAGAAGCGCGAACTGATTGAGAAAATCGCCGGGAGCTCAGCTTCCGAAGGCGTCCCCGCAGAAAATAAAGAGAAGAGAGGACGGGGCAGAAAAAAGGAAGCTCCCGCAACGGAAATGCAACAGACGGCACCCGCAGCCGAACCTGCCGCCGCAAAGGCGGAAACCGCTCCCGAAACCGTTCCCCAGGCCCCGCGCAGCCGCCGGCCACGCATCACCAATACGAAGACCGAAAACACCGCTCCGGCACAGCGTCCGCCCGTAACGGTCGCCGAAACCCCCGCCGAGCCGGAGCTCCCGATGGAAAGCGCCCCGGCACCTGCACCAGCGGCAGCGGCAGAAGCCGTACAGGCACCCCGCGAGGAGAAGGCGGAGCCCAAGCGCCGCGGCCGCAAGCCCAAGGCACAGGCACAGGCACAGGCACAAGAAGAGGCAGCAGAACCCGCCGCCGCGACACCCCCGGCTGCCCAGGCAGCCCAGGCTACCCCGGCAGCAGCCGATGCGCAATCCTTCGACGGCGAGGTGATCACCAAGGACGATTTCGCCGGGGAGATCGAGGGCGAAGGCGTGCTGGAGATCATGCCCGACGGATACGGGTTCCTGCGTTCGGCCGACTACAACTACCTGAACTCGCCCGACGACATTTACGTTTCGCCGTCGCAGATCAAACTCTTCGGGCTGAAGCCCGGCGACACGGTGAACGGCGCCATACGCCCGCCGAAGGAGGGGGAGAAATATTTTCCGCTGGTACGCGTGAACGAGATCAACGGCCTGGCGCCGGAGTTCATCCGCGACCGCGTACAGTTCGAATTCATGACGCCGCTCTTCCCGAGCGAGAAGTTCTGCCTCACGGGCAACGGACACAACAACATGTCGACGCGCGTGGTCGACCTCTTTTCGCCCATCGGCAAGGGGCAGCGCGCACTGATCGTAGCACAGCCCAAGACGGGTAAGACGGTGCTCATGCAGTCGATCATCAACGCCATCGCCGACAACCATCCCGAAGTATACATCATCGTGCTGCTGATCGACGAGCGCCCGGAGGAGGTGACCGAGATGGCCCGCAACTCCAAGGCCGAGGTCGTGGCATCGACCTTCGACGAACAGGCGTCGCGCCATGTGAAAGTCGCGGAAATGGTACTCGACAAGGCCAAGCGCATGGTCGAATGCGGACACGACGTGGTGATCTTCCTCGACTCGATCACCCGCCTGGCACGTGCCTACAACTCCGTCCAGCCCGCATCGGGCAAAGTGCTCTCGGGCGGTGTGGATGCCAACGCGCTCCACAAACCCAAGCGTTTCTTCGGTGCAGCCCGCAACACGGAGGAGAAAGGGTCGCTGACGATCATCGCCACGGCACTGATCGACACCGGTTCGAAGATGGACGAGGTGATTTTCGAAGAGTTCAAGGGCACGGGCAACATGGAGCTCCAGCTCGACCGCAAGCTCGCCAACAAACGTGTCTACCCGGCAGTCGACGTCATCGCATCGGGTACGCGCCGCGAAGACCTGCTCCTGCCGCGCGACGTGATGAACCGCACGTGGGTGCTGCGCAAATACCTTTCGGACATGACGCCCGTCGAGGCCATGGAGTTCCTCCAGAAGCAGATGGGAATGACCAACACCAACGAGGAGTTCCTCGCCACGATGAACCATTAAACAACCACAAAACCCACTGATAAAATGAAAAACCTGATTATCCTGCTGTCATGCCTGCTGTTCGCCGGCAGCGTATACGGATGGGGACAAAAGGGGCACGACGTCACGGCCTACATCGCAGAGTGCCACCTCACGCCCGAAGCCGCCCAGAAGATCGACAAGGTGCTCAACGGCCATTCGCCCGTGTACTACTGCAACTGGATGGACATCGCCAGCCACACCCCCGAATACAATTACACCAAGACGTGGCACTACCTGAACATCGACGAGGGCCAAACCCTCGAAACGATGCCCCGGAACCCCAAAGGCGACGTGCTGACGGCCGTCACGGCGCTCGTCGCCGAGCTCAAGGCCGGCGGGCTGGCGCCCGAGGCGGAGACCGAGAAACTCAAAATGCTGATCCACCTGGTCGGCGACATGCACTGCCCGATGCACACGGGGCGCCTGTCGGATATCGGCGGCAACCAGCGCCCGGTGCTGATGTTCGGCCGCAAGACGAACCTCCACTCGGCCTGGGACTCGGCGATCCTCGAAGCCGGGCACAAGTGGAGCTACACCGAGTGGCAGGAACAGATCGACCGCCTGACGGACGACGAGGCGGCACTGGTACAGGCCGGAGAGCCGCAGGACTGGCTGAAGGAGACCCATGCGATCTGCGTCGGCATCTACGAGGACAGCCCCGAAGGAACAAAAATATCCTACGATTACGTGGACAAATACACGCCCGTCATCGAGCAGCAGCTCGTCCGGGGCGGCTACCGGCTGGCACGCCTGCTGAACGAGATTTACCGCTGACCGTAGGTGCAAAATAAAAGGGAACGGGCTTGCAGTCGCTGCAAGCCCGTTTTCCGTCCTGCGGCAGTGCGGCAAGGATGTATTTCGGCCGTTTCGGCTGCACAAAAATCCGGGGCTAAGCGCTAAGGGACAAGGCCGGGGTATGCAGGGGAGCACTGCGTGCGGCGCAGGAGCACGACAACCGATCGGGCCGGGTAATTTTATCCGGCAAAATACCCGCGGAAATAAAAGTTATATTAATTTTGCAGGCATGAGATACCTAACCGCCATACTCCTCGGCCTGCTTGCTGCCGGATGCGGCAACAAGGCCGTGGACAACCTGATGTCCCAGGCTTCGATGCTCATAGAGGAGCATCCCGACAGCGCCTTGCTGGCTCTCCGGCAGATAGACCCCTCGGCCATTTCACCGGCGGCCGACGCCCGGCGGCGCCTGCTGCTTGCGCAGACCTACTCCCGCACAGGTGCCGAGGCTGACAAGGATTCGCTGACCGCCCCCGCACTGGATTATTACGAGCGCCACGGCTCCGGGGCCGAGCGTGCCTATGCCTGGTATTTCGACGCAAAGGTACACCACAATGCCGGCGACCTGGGACGGGCGATCAAAGGCTACACGCAGGCGATGCTCTATGCCGAACGCAACCGCGACAAGGCGGGAACCACAAAACTGCTCATGGCACTGTACCACACGCTGGGGCTGCTGTACCTCGAACAGGGATACGACACCGAGGCCGAGGAGGCATTCTCGAAAGCCGTCGCCGCGGCACAGGAGACCGGCAGTGGGGAACTGGAGGGATACAGCCGTTACATGCTCTCGTCGGCACAGTATGCCAACGGCCGCTATGCCGAGGCCATCGAAACACTCTCCCCGCTGGTCGGGGCGCGCGACACGATGGCATTCCGTTTCTTCGCCCAGCAGATCACCCTGCAAAACCTGATATACCACACCTTCGCCGAAGACTGGAGCCCCGGGCAGTTGCTCGAAGAGCGGGCGCGCATCGACATGCACGAACTGCGGACAGCCCCGCTGACACACGGCCCCGCATCGGCCGACGACGAAGACCGCACGCTCTACGACATCGCTTCGGCCATCATTTTTTACCGGGCGGAGCAGCCCGATTCGGCGCAATACTACATAGACCGCTCGCTGGCGCACATCAAACGTTTCAACCAGAACAACATAGGGCTCTACACGATCGCCTCGGCCATACACCACCGTCGCGGGGAGGACGGTAAAGCCTATGCCTGTGCCATGCAGTACATCGGCAAGCGCGATTCGCTCGACAAGGCACGGCAGGGGGTATCGGTGGCCGAGCTGGAAAAGAGATACCGCACGGCCAACGAAACGGCGCTCCGCGAGGCAGGGCTGCGTTACCGAATCTGGATCGCCACGCTGGCATGCCTGTTGCTGGCCGCGGCCGTCACGGGGGCGGTGGTGGGCTACCGGCGCAAACTCCGGCACCGGGACGCGCAGCTGAGCGAATACCTCACGCTGCTGGAATCCTACCGGGAATCGCACGACAGCCTCACCTCGCGGCTCGATGCCTCGAACG